>Ga0187893_10000258_pt1 | contig 136823 bp, 100 predicted proteins | sample MA1701074metaG_FD_139574 | JGI IMG/M metagenome (GOLD analysis project Ga0187893, IMG submission 139574) | White microbial mat communities from a basaltic lava cave in the Kipuka Kanohina Cave System on the Island of Hawaii, USA - MA170107-4 metaG ...
GCACGACCTATTACTACCGCAACCTCGGCGGCTAGACCGCTTCCCGACTCAGTGGACCGTGTGGCCGAGCGCCTCGTTTAGCCGGCGGGCTTGCCCGCCGGTGAGGGGAATGCACGTCCCATCAGCCACTCAATCGGGAACCGCTCTAATCCAGTCCCTGAGTAAATCAATGTTCCGCGCCGCGATGATTCAATCAGGAGCCGATCGCGCAAACGATCCAAATGCGATCCTTGTCGCGCCCAACTGATCTTCGTCATCACCCCAAATCAAGCGCCATGACCTTATGCCGGTCGCGGACGTAGAGCGTCTTGCCCACCAATGTCGGCACGGTCCAGGCGCGGCCGTCGCACAATTGCGCCTCGGACAGAATTTCCAGCCCCGCCGCCGACGCCCTCGCCAGAAACAGCTTGCCCTCCTCGTTCAGGATGATCATCTTCCCGTCGGCATAAATGCTGCTGCCCTTGCCGACGTCGCGGTTCTTCCAGGCGAAATCGCCGGACTTGACGTCGACCGCGCAATAGAAGACCGCCCCGAAGTCGCCGCTGGAGCCGTAGACAAAGTTCCCAACGCGAACGCCGTTGCCGTGGTGAATCTTCATCTTCTTGTTGTGCCACAGCTCCTTCGCGTCCGGTCTGCTGCCGGCCTGCGTCAATTGGATGCCCCGACTGCCCATGCCGTAGGCCGAGGAAATGAACAGCGTCCCATCCTGGCCCCAAACCGGCGTCGAGATGTTGGCCCCCCATTCCGTCGGATGCTCGATCCGCCAGTGCAGCGCTCCGTTGTTCGGATCGAGGCTGGCCACCTCCGCCTTGGAGAAGAGAATGAGCTGATCCACGTCGCCGTGCTTGATCACAAATGGCGAGGCGTGGGTCGGCCCGAAGTCCTGGTTCTTCCAGGCCACGCTGCCGTCGCTCTGCTTGAATGCCATCACCGCCTGGCCCTCGCCGCCGATTGGCAATATGATCGTGTCCTTGTAGGCCAGCGCGCTGGCGCCGTAGCCGTACATCATGTGAAAGGCGCTGAAGTCCTGGCGAAGGTCTCGCGCCCAGATGACGCTTCCCGTGTTCTTGTCGAGACATTGCAGCTTGACCATCGAGCCAACGGCAAACAGTCGATCGCCGACGATCAGCACCGTCGAGTGCGGGCCGCGGCCGAAGCTGGCATCCATGCCCTCGACGAACGGCGCTTCGTATTTGACCTCCCAGATCGTCTCGCCGCTCTTGGGATCTATGGCGACGATGTACTCCTCGGTCTTGTTCTTCTCCTCGTCCGTCGGGCGATACATCGTGTAAAGCCGCTTCCCATCGCTGACGATCGACGAGTAGCCGTCGCCGAGATCGCGGCTCCACAGCTTCTTCGGTCCGCCGTCGGGCCACTTGTCGGACAGGCCGGTCGAGTCGGCCTTGAAGTCGCCGTGCGGACCGCCCCATTGCGGCCATGAGGCGGCGACGCCGATCGGGTTTTCGCGGCTTGCCGTATTGACATCGACCTGCTTGGCAGAGGCGAAGCGACGCCGCAATTCGGCGCTGGCCTTGTCGGCCTCTCTCTTCTTGGCGGCGGCCAGCCGGTCATTTTCACGCTTTTCCGCGCGGCGCTCCTCGGGGGTCCTGATCACGTAGGTCCGCTTGATCGCGCGGGAAGAACTCGTCTTGGGGGCCTTTTCCCCTTGACCCATCGTGCCGCTGAACGCGACCTCCGCGCGGTCATCTCGCCGGATCAGCTCGCCGCCGGCGATGTCGATCGTCGCCGTTCCCGACAGCGAGGCCTTTTCGAGCTTGATGTTGCCCATCGGCATCATCCCCTCGCTCTCGTACTTCCGACCCTCGGGGGCCTTTCCTTCGAAGGAGACCTCGGCAAGCATCCTGCCGTCCCTCTCGACGATTCGATCGAGCTTGTAGGTGCAGTCGAAGCTGAATTCCTTCAACTCAGCGAGTTCCTCGTCATAGGGCGACGTCCAGGAATCGCCTGCCTTGACCGGCTTACCGGGAAAGATGCTCAGCGCTAAGTTTTGCCAAAGTCGCCTATGCCGTTCGTCCGTGTATCGTGGTTTTTCAAAGCTCCAAAACATGTTGTCGGCGGCGGCTGCGTCGATCTTCTTCACGATGGCTTCCATGCCCGTGCAACGCGTAACGTTGTTCTCGGCGTCGATTTCCATGCCCAAGATCATGCCGACCTGTGGAGCGAGAAGCTGCTCCCACTGCTGCGACTGTTCCTCATCCGGCAGGTCGGAATCGTAATAGGAGGGCCCCATCGAGCTGTCGAATTTGAACGCCGCGCGATCAATGGTCAGCGACAGCTTGGCGCCGCTGACGTGCGAACCGACTTCCGCCAGTATGCCGTTCTTGATCCCCAGGGTCATATCAAAATTGCCCATCGGCGACGTGCTCTTCGCCTCCACCTCCGAATCGATCTCGACGTAGCAGGTGCGGCCGGGCTGAAACTTCGCTTTGAGGTCAACCGGCCCCTCTGCCCGGGCCGTCGGAGCGACGACTCCGGCGGCCAAAACGACAAGCAGGCTCCATCGAGCGACGGCACGCGTAAACATGGTTTTTCTCCTTCGCCGGCTATTTCCCAAAAAAACACTCGCGTACCGGCATCGTACCCCGGGGAGCGATGCGGTTCAATCGGAGCCGACTTTGTGAAGCACGCCCGCCCCCCCGGCAATTGGCCTTCACTTCGGTCGTCAGACCCGCCGTAGACGGGAGGAGTTTTCTAGACCGCTTCCCGACTCAGTGGACCGTGCGGCCGAGCGCCTCGTTTAGCCGGCGGGCTTGCCCGCCGGTGATGGAAATGCACGTCCCTCCTTGGGCAACCTGACGCACATGGAGTGCCTTCGAAAAAGCCGGTTCGCCATGACCAGACCGATGTAGCGATTCTCGTTACGGCTGCTACGGAAAATGGGGCAGGCTCAAAATGCCCAACGCGTGATCGACGAGCGCCGGGGGCAATACCCAGAGGCTCGGCGCTATTTCAAGCTGTAGAGCCTCAAATCAGAACCAGCCAAAATGGGCGGGTTCGCGCACGCCATCGGCGCTGCGCATGACCAAGCCCTTGAGCTACATTGTGCCCCGCCAATTTGGATGCACGTTCTGTGGCCCTTCCTGCAAGACCAGGGGAGCGATGTAGTCGTGGACAAATCGCGGATGGGTCGCGTCGGTGTGGCCGCCCCAATCGCCGTCTCGCTCGAACTCGGCGCGCCACGCGACGTTGGTGACTTTCGAGTACAGGCGCCGGGTTTGCAGCGATGCCGACGGCGGAAGGACAAAGCCGTGCAAGCCGGCAGACGGAACATCGCCCGATTCTCGGTCGGCAGTCCCGGCCATCGGAACAGCGAAGTTCAAGATGGCATCATTGTCGGACGTGAACACATACACTCTGCCGGATACTCGTTGCAATGCGCGGGTGAGGTCATAATCGTCGCCAATCGACGCGCCCAGTAGCACGACATTGTCCACGTGACAGTCGGCCGGCAACTGCTCAAGCGTGAAGACCGCGACGGCGGTTCCTGCGGAGAGTCCCATCAGCGTGATGGGCGCGTCGGAGTATTTTGCCCTAGCCTCGCGGATCATTGCGGCGACTTCGCCGGCCTTCTGGCGCTTATAGGCATCACTCGCCACCTGATCGGCGAATACACCCATGCCTGTCTCCCAGTGCGGCTCGACGAAATCCCCGTTGAAGCCGGCCATCTGGAGTCCTGACTTCACGCCGCGGCCCCAGTTGCTGATAACGCCGCCGCCGCCGGCCCCGTCAAGATAGTAAACATCTCCATGCGATGACGGGATGTCGTCCTGTGAGCCGCCCAGATTCTGGCTGCAACCGACGATCTGCATCGCCGTAAGCGAGAAGGCCACGTAGCATCGTGCGGAAATGCGTCTCAAGATAAAATCTATTTTCATCTTCATCGTTTCCTCAATAAACAAAATCAGTGACGGAATAGCCACACAGTCATCTGGAATCCAATGAGTCTTGCACCTGAGATTATCCTCGCCCTCGCTTGATGACCACGGCGGTCATATCGCCCTGTTGAACCGAGCCCGCGCTGAAGGCGCGCACATCTTCGTCCAATGCTTCAATGAATGCTCTCGCAGGAAGCGTTGAGCTATTTCGCAGGAATTCACCAAGACGAACGACGCCGTACTGTTCTCCATCGTGCGACCGGGCCCATTCAATGAAGCCGTTGGTTACCAGCAAAAGCACATCTCCAGGCTTCATTTCAATTCTTCTCGGCGTTCCGTAGTCCTCATTATCCAGGATTCCCAAAGGGACGCCATCGCCGTTGATTTCCTCAACCTGCCCTTGTGCCGTACGCAAGTAGAGCAAGGGTCCGTGTCCGGCCGAGTGCAGTTCGACAGCCCCGTCTTCCGGATCGACGACGGCGAAGGCAAAAGTCACAAACCGTCCGGAGGTAACGTCGCTGTGCATCAGCGCATTGACCCGGGACAAGGCGATGCGAAGTTCCGGACCGGCTGGAAGACATGCTCGGGAATAGGTGCGACACACCGCCATTAGAGCATTTTCAAGGTCGATGTAGCGGCCCCGCTCGGTCGGGGCCGACGAGGGGTCGGCGGGCGTCGAGGCGCTGTTTCGTCCGTCGCGGAGGGCGGATGCTACGGAAAAACTGAAAATGCCATAGAATTGCCGGCCCCGGACCGTGGCCGGTGACATCGGCGATGACCACGGCCAGCCGGCCGTCGGGCATGACCTGCCAGTCATAGTAGTCTCCACCTGTCTTGCTGGCTGGGCGGTTCCAACCGGCAATGTCAAAGCCCGGATGGTCTGGAGGCCTGTTCGGCATCAGCGCTTGCTGGACCGTTCGCGCAATTACCAGTTCATTCTCGACCATCTCAAGGGCGTTCTTGGCATCCGCCTCACCGAGCGCGCCGAGGAGGTGTTTGCGCAATTCCCTGCTGACGACGGCTGCGATAATCCCCGAAAGGAGGAGATAGGCGGGATAGGCGAGAAAATACCCGATGGTACCGGCGGAAATTGAATTGTACTCGATGACGAACACGCGCAGAAAGAGCGCCAGGTGCCCCAGGGCAGCCAAGCCGCCGCTGAGCGCGCTGATCCATGGCCGCAATCGCAGGATCGAGGCAATGATGAATATGCCGTAAAGTAGAACCGCCGATGCATCGAGTGAATCGAGTTTGCCGACTTGGGAGATGGATTGAAGAATGAAAATCAGGACCGTGGGGATAAGCGACTCGAACACGGCGCTGGCGGCCCATAGCCAGGCTGGGAGTAAATTGTTGCGTGCCCCGGCACGGCGAACGATCGCCAAGAGTACGCCGTCATAGGCCAAGGTGGCGAAGCCCAGGCCCAGCGCGAGAGAATAGGCGGTTCCCTCCATGGCCTTGCCATGGAGAAGCTGTCGGATCCACGCGAATCCGATCACGACCATCACCGCGACGATGACCAGAACAAGACGTCTGGATTCGCTACGCTAAAGCGCGCGATGTAGCTCCTTGCGGCTGAATTGTTCGTCGAAAGTCATTCAATCTGTCCTGAATGGGCCGACGAATGAAGGATCAGTCTTCCATCCGACTCGGTAAGAGGCCGGTTCGCCGACGTGTGGTGTCTCATTTCGCGGCTGTGCTTGAGCTCTTGTCGCTCGAATAGAGTGAAACAAGGCGAGAAATCAGCACCGCGAGGTAAAACAGCCCGACCATCCCCTCCAGGAGCGCCAGCATTCGCGCCCCTCCGGATACCGGAATAATGTCGCCATAACAGACGCCGCTGAGTGTACCGATGCTGAAGTACAGGGCCTCGAAACCAACCATGGAATTGTATTGCGAGTGCCCGAGGGTGAAGGTAAAGGCGCCCGGATCCAACTTCGCCACCAATGTGAAGACCACCGCCCAGCACAGCCCGAGCATGAGGAAGGTGGCGATTCCTGCGCAGAGGACCTCGGCATTGACCCGCGGCGCTTGCAGCACGAACCGAAGTAGATGTATCACCACGAATACCGCGAAGGCCAGCATCGACGCAAAAATGACTTCCTGTGGAATGACACCCGGCCTGAGATGGTCGATCCATTTTGCCGCGAGCGCCGGCATCACTAACAAGGCCCCGGTAACCAGCGTCCTGCGGCGGCCGCCGATAGCCGTCACCGCAGACAAGAGCACCAGAGTTCCAATCGCCTTTTCGATCAAGTCGCCCCCGCGAAAAAGTCTCAGAAACGGAGAGGTAATAAACATGATCACCAGCGCGACAAGAAAATGCGCGACGGAATAGCGGCGGAATCCCTCAAACTTGGCGATGTGTATTGTTCGATGAGCCACGCGACGCTTCATATTTCTCCACAAGGGTTTCGCCGATAATCCCTCAATCCGCCGTCATCACTCATGTCTCACGGAGCATGACCGGCAATCGCGATCACGCAGACCGCCAGCCTGCCGTCGGTGTGCCAGGCGTCGCCGCCGCCGTTCTTTCCGTTCAGCTCCTTGTGGAAGTTGTCAACCCAGTAAACACTCGCCAGGTCGCCCGCGGCGTTGATGTCGGCGATGATCTTGTCGCGCTCAGCGTCCACGTCCGGTCCGATGTGATGCGTGATTTGCCCCGTATCGTGGCTGAGACCGACGTGTACGTCCATCGTCGCGGCCCCGAACCACATCGGTCTTCCGTCCTGGTCCAGCTCGCTTGAACGCCAATACCTTACATGGTGTCGCTGCCGCGGATCGTCTCCCACCGGCCGCTCGAAGGCCAGGTCCTGAATCCGGCCGAAGAAGTACAGGCTGCTTACCGGTGCATCGGGGTAGGGACGGCGCAGGACGACGTCCGCCGCGATCCGCAATGAACTCTTGAGCGTTATCGAATCGGCGGGGAACCATTTCGCGGCCAGCATGGCCCGTTGCACGTCGCCTTCCAGACCCACCAACCCGATGTTCACCGGGTCGCCTGGGATGCCGCTCCTCGTACGAGTGATCCTCTCCGCATCCACCAAGGCAGGGTGGTGCTCTTCGTGGCGGCGCCAGGTAAAGGGCAATATCGCGTAAGCGACGACCAGGTAAGTTGCCGGGATTGCTACAACAAAAATGAGGACGCGCCGACGACCTTGCGGCGGCAACGGGAAGTCCGCGCGGACCGGAGCGGCATCAGCTTGGTCCGGCGTTCGCTCACCTCCAACTGAAAGCCTCAATCTTCCCTAGTCTCTTGCTCTCGCGAGCTTCTCATGCATGGCCCGGCGATCCGCCTCCGCCAACTGCGAAGATCCCAGCTCGATGGTCAGCTTGGCGAGCTTGCCGGTGAAGGCGAAGGGCACATGGTAGTCCGTATCGTCCACCGGTGTGCGAGTATCGACGCCGACGTCAAAGGTCTCGTCAATCGTCATGAGAAACGGAATGGTGTGGGGGACCCTCTTGTTGGCGACCTCCTGATCATCCACTTTCAGAACTCCGGCGCCACCCTTCCCGAAACCGGGGCCGTCGTATTGGAAGTCAAACACGATGGTATGCTTGCCCGGCCTGAGCGCTTCTCCGCCTTCCCAGCGGAATCGCTCCATCGCCAAGAGGTTGTAGAGAAACACGGGCCTGCCCTTCAGCAGGTAAAGTCCGTAGCCGCCGAATCGACCGCCATGTGTAACGAGCATCCCCTCGGCGCCGCCTTGTGGAATGTCCACTTCAGCCGTGATGGTGTAGGACTTGGTGAGGATGTTCGGTGCGTTGCCTTCGGGGAGACCGGAAATCTCGCGGTTGTAAGTGAACATCGTCCGCCCGGCGGTCGCGCTCGGCCGCGGCGTGAGGACCCGACTGAGGACGTCGTTGTCCAACGGAAACACGTTGTACTTTGTCGCTTCGACCAGGAAGAGCTCCTGAAGTTCACGCAGCTTGTCCGGCATCTTGGCGGCGAGATCGTTATTCTGCGAATAATCTTCGGCGATGTGGTAGAGTTCCCAGTTGTAGCCGTTGACTGCATCCGGCATTTTCGCGGTGCCCATGAGCCACGGTGGCTGGGGCGGCGTCGTGGCGGCGATCCAACCATCGTGGTAAATGGCGCGGTTGCCCCACATCTCGAAGTATTGCGTCACGCGGGCGGACGGAGCGCTGGTGTTTGCTTTGTCCCACGTGTACGCCATGCTCACGCCTTCGATCGGCTTCTGGGCGATGCCGTCGACCATCAAGGGCGTCTGGACACCGACGGCATCAAGGATCGTCGGCACGATGTCGATCATGTGATGAAACTGGTGGCGAATACCGCCCGCGTCCTTGATCCGGTTCGGCCAGGAAATGCACATGCCCTGTCGAGTGCCGCCGAAGTGCGACGCCACCTGTTTGGTCCACTTGAACGGCGTGTCGAAGCCCCAGGACCACGCCACGGACATGTGCGGCTGGGTCACGTCTGAACCCCAAACATCGTAGAACTTCAACTGTTCCTCGACCAGTACGTTGATGGCTTGGATCGCGGCCAGGTCGAACGGAGTACCCAGGGTCGAGCCTTCTGCGCTGGTGCCGTTGTCGCCTTCGATATATATGATCAACGTGTTGTCCAGCTTGCCCATGTCTTCCACCGCCTGGATCACCCGGCCGATCTCATGGTCGGTATAGGCCACGTAGGCGGCATAGACCTCGGCCTGACGGGCGAACAGCTTCTTGCTGTCCGCGTCAAGCGAGTCCCACTTCGGCAGGTCGTCCGGCCACGGCGTGAGTTGGGTGTTCGCAGGGATCACGCCCAGATGCTTCTGATTGGCGAAAATCTGCTCACGCATTTCGTTCCAGCCCATGTCGAACTTGCCCTCGAACCTCGCGATCCATTCCGGCGTCGGGTGATGCGGGGCGTGCGTGCCGCCGGGCACGTAATGCAAAAAGAATGGCTTGTCGGGCGCGGCCACGTTGATTTGATTCATGTACTTGATGGCTTCATCCGCCATATCCGTGATGAGGTTGTAGCCCGGCTTGCCGATCCAGGGGAAGATCTGAGTCTGATTGCGGAAAAGATAGGGCGTCCATTGGTCGGTCTCGCCGCCCATGAACCCGTAGAAATACTCGAAGCCCATTCCGACCGGCCATTGGTCGAAGGGACCGGCCGTGCTGTACTGATAGCTGGGCGTGTTGTGCTCCTTGCCGAACCAGGAAGTGGAATAGCCATTGTCTCTCAGGATGCGGCCGATGGTCGCACAATCGGCGCCGATGATGGAGTCATAGCCGGGGTATCCGGTGGATTGTTCGGTGATCACGCCGAAGCCCACGGAGTGGTGGTTGCGCCCGGTGATGAGCGCCGCCCTCGTCGGCGAACACAGCGCGGTAGAGTGGAACTGCGTGTAGCGCAGACCCGCCTTCGCGATCCGCTCTAACGCCGGCGTCGGGATGACGCCGCCGAAGGTGCTCGACACCCCGTAACCCGCGTCATCGGTCATGATCAACAACACGTTGGGTGCGCCCTCGGGCGGCACCACCCTGGGCCGCCAAAACGGCTTGGAATCCTTCGAGCTCAGGTTGATCTCGCCTCCAAAGGGAGGCGGAGGAGCCGGAAGGTACTTGCCGTCAATATTTGTCGTGGCTCCGGGTGACCCCGGCGCGCCGCCGGTCTGTTGAGCCTGCGCAGGAGAAAACGCGATCACCGCCATTGCGATCGCCGCGATAAGCGCTACATGGATTCTGTCGGGCCGATCATTTGGATTCGTTTGCATCGTATCCTCCGTTATGTTTAGCGTTCATGCTTGAGCCGATAAGTGAAACGACGCGAATCTTTCCTCTATTTCGGGAACAAGAACGTCATCTGGAACCGCATGCTCCAATCCGGAGCGGGTAAGTGGCGGAGATTTCAAAGCGGACCGCGGCGTTGCGGTAGATCGCGCCTCCGACGCGTCGTGAGGTGATTGGTCAGTTTCCGTTGTCTCGGGTTCATCACGGGTGACGGAGAGTGACATGGCGCCTCGCTCCCCGTCAGATCGCGGGAAATCTTTCGCGGACGGCGTAGTCTCCCCTCGTGGACGGTCGAGGGAGTCGGCTCGCGCGTTTTCTTCCCCTACGCCGAGGAGCGCGATGAAAATGGCGCCCGAGGCCGCATGGCCGAGAGACATTTTCCGCACCGGGTTATTCCCTTGATCTAGTCGCCGCCGTTGAGGTCTGGTTAATCCGACCGAGATGGTAAGGCGAAAGGTCCTTCGGGGCAATGCTTCAGAGCGGACCATTCGAATGGGTCTCGAAGCGGGATCGCGGCCCGATCATTGGACGACTGACCCCATTAGAGGTGCTCGATCACGGTCCTCCGCGGATTCAATTTGCCTAAATTGCCATGAAAGTGACCGCGTTGACAAGTCCTTTACACGACACTTGTATCGTGGCGCGTCTATTCGAATGCCCTCACACCAAGAGAAAAACGCCCTTGAGACCCGTCAAAAAAAGGGGGCAATTCAAAAGGCGTGAAGTCTGCGGCGGGGCGTTGTGCTGCGCCGCGGCCGGTGATAAAGTTGACGCTCGCGGGTAGGCACGTGTCGGTTCTGAGATAAGTTGCATCGGATGCAAATCGCCGCCACGGACGAGTGCATCCGTGAATTCGATAAGCGCCGGCACCGACAGACCGGAGGGTAGCCCCATGAGAATGCTGAAGTGGTTCGGTTTCTTAGCAGCCCTGCTGGTAGTTGCATTCGCCGGAATCGCGGGGGCGCAGGAGAGGGAAAGCGGCGACGGCGACGGAAATCGAGAGGCTGACCGCAATGCGATCCGCAAATCGGGCAGCGACTTCGTGGATGCATTTGACCGTGGGGATGCCAAGACGGCGGCCTCCGCGTGGACCGATCAGGGCGAGTACCACGACGACGGCGGCGCCGTCATCAGGGGCCGCGATGCGATCGAAAAATCCTATGCGGAATTCTTCGAAGAACAGACCGGCTCCAGGATCAACCTGGATGTGAAGTCGATCCGCTTCCCCTCCCGCGACACGGCGATCGAGGAGGGCGTGCTCGTTGTGACGCCTGCCGGCGCGCACCTTCCGAAATCGACCCGCTACAGCGCCCTGCACGTACGCGAAGACGGCAATTGGAAGATCGCGTTCGCCCGCGAATGGGGAACGGTGCGGGACGACCTGCAAGATCTCGAATGGCTCGTCGGTCAGTGGGTCGCCAGGGCGGAAGATCGGGAAGTGCAGATGAGCTTCACCTGGAATTCCAACAAAACGGGGCTTCGCAACGAATTCACAATGAATGTCGGCGGCAAGCCCGCGTCGTCGGGCATTCAACTGATTGGAGTGGAGCCGCAAACCGGGTTGTTGAGCAGTTGGATGTTCCCGGACGACGGCGGCATGGCCCACGCCGTGTGGTCGTCCGACGGCGATCGTTGGCTGGCGGAGTCGACAGGATCGATGCCGGATGGCTCGGAAACGACGGCGACAAACGTCATCGCGAGAACCAACGATGACGAATTCACCTGGCGTTCCATCGATCGGACCATCAATGGCGAGCCCGTTCCGGATACGCCGCCGATCAAGGTGACGCGAGTCAAAGTGGAAAAGTGACGCCTGACCGGCCAGGGACACGGCATCGCGGGATGGCGGATCTATCTGGCTGCGAGTGCTCCAGGGCGATTGCGAGGGCGATCATGACACGGTCCTTACGAATCGGAGTTCTGACGGCTGTCTGCATTCTAATCGCCACGAGCGAATCGAACGCTCGCGGATTCGGCGGCTTCCGCGCCGGAGGCTTCAGTGGCGGCGGCGGGTTTCGGGCAGGTGGTTTCAGCAACTTCCACGCCGGCGGTTATGGGTATGGCGGCGCTCGCGAAGTCGGCGGGTATCGCGGCTTCGACAACGCGGGATATCGCGGCTCCTACGATCACTCTTGGTCCGGTCGTTACGGCGGATCGGTCAATCTCTCCGGCGAGCGCGGCGCGGTTCGTGGACCATGGGGTGGCGCCGCAGTGGGCGGAACGCGCGACGTGTCGGTTGAGGGTCCGGGCGGTCGAAGCTATTCGAGCGAATCCCAACGCGGCGCCGCGGTGGGTCCATGGGGCAATTCCGTTGCCGGTGGTTCACGGGTCGCGGAGGGAACCGGGCGATACGGAAGCTATGAAACCGCCGGCCGATGGGGCGCGGCGGCCACCCGGTTTCCATCAGACCTCGGCCTGGCGCGATACTCCGCGGTTGGCGTCGGAGGCATGGCCCATCAAACCTACGCTTGGACGCGCTCGAACATGGTGGCCCGCGCCGGATACGTCCGAGCCGGATTCGTCCATTACAACGGATTCACGGCGGGTTGGTATGCCGGGCACCCGGTCGCTTGGTATCCGGCGGCCTGGTCCGTCAACAGCGCCGCTGCCTGGACATACGTCGGCTGGTCGGTGCTTACTTCATTGTGGAACTATTCCGCGCAGCCCGTCTACTACGACTATGGAAACACAATCGTGTATCAGGACAACAACGTCTACGTCAACGGCGAGAACCAGGCGACCGCCGAACAATACACACTGCAGGCAACCGCGATTGCCGACAGCGGCCGCGACGTGCAGCCCCCGGCTAGCGCGCAATGGCAGGCCCTGGGCGTCTTCGCTCTCGTCCAGGGTGACGAGAAGACGTCGAACAACATTTTCCAACTCGCGGTCGACGAGTCGGGAACAATTCGCGGCAACTATTGCGACGCGATCATGGACACCACGACGCCCGTCTATGGATCGGTCGACAAGAAGACGCAACGCGCTGCCTGGACGGCGGGCGACAACAAGCAAACCGTTTTCGAAACAGGCGTCTACAACCTGACCAAGGACGAGACCCCGATTCTCGTCCACATGGGGAAAAAAAAGACGCAGCAGTGGATGCTGGTCCGTCTCAAGAAACCGGAAGATACGAAATAAGCGATGCATCGTGTCCGAAGCGGCGCGACGGATGCACCGAAAGACAACGAGCCGCGCGAATGGTGTTGACGATGGCGAAAATCATGGGTGCCGCGTTTTGTGCGATCCTCGTAGTCTCGGATGTCGGCTGCAACTCACCTGTCGGGCTGGCCGTGCAGCTTGTCGGAACAGCCGTGGATGACGTTCAGGCGAAGAAGCTCGGTGATGAGCTGATTGGCCAGCCGCCCGCAACCGCGGATGCGAAGCTCGGAACGCCCATCGACGTGCTGGCACAGGTCGGCGGCTCGCAGCAGTGGCGAGTGTACTCGGTTTCGCTCGATGTCCTGGGCAACCAGAGGTATGTGGCGGAAGTATCCGAGAATCAAATTGCCGGAATATTCAAAGCCAAAATCGATCCGAGCGGCATCGACCTGGCGCGCAAGATGATGCTCGACCAGAAAACGGGGGGAAAGTCGCCGCAGGAATGCGAGGCCGCATTGGAAATGGGCGCTCCGTTGCTGACCGTCCGCAGTGAAACGACCGGCATGATGAGCCAGTTATATGACGCGCGGATGATCAAGGGAATCGGCAGTCCGAAGTATTGCCGGCTCTTGTTTGACGCCGACCAACGCTGCACCGAGGTCTACCTCATCGATGTCAACGCATCGGCGGGCGAAAAACCTCCCGCCTGACCGATCCCGAGACGCTTGAAATAGTCCGAGCCCCGTGTCGGTCTGCGAGGCGGCGCGTGATCGCATGGAACCCGTGCAGGGAAGCACGCTTTCGGAGATTCTATGTGGCGCATTTTCGTCGGTCGTCGGAGTCGGATCGTCGCGCGTCTATTGGTCCCCCCGATTCTTGGATGGGCCGCTTGTTCAATGATCTGGATCGGCGGAATCGCCCAGGCCGCTGATCCGCCGGGCATGGTCTGGGTCCCCGGCGGCGAGTTCACCATGGGGACCGATTCCGAACTGTCCTTCCAAAACGAACGACCCTCCCATCGTGTTCGCGTCGACGGCTTTTGGATCGATGCGACGCCGGTCACCAATGCCGAATTCCGCGCATTCGTGAAAGCGACCGCCTATATGACGACGGCGGAGAAACCAGTCGACTGGGAGGAACTCAAGAAACAGGTTCCACCGGGCACGCCGAAACCGCCCGACGAAATGCTGCGACCTGGATCGCTCGTCTTCACGCCGCCCGATCACGCCGTCGATCTGCGTGACCTGTCGGGCTGGTGGACGTGGACGACCGGCGCAAGTTGGCGGCATCCTGAGGGCCCCGCCGGCGACATCAATGATAAGAATGATTATCCAGTCGTGCACGTCTCATGGGACGACGCCGCGGCATTTGCCAAGTGGGCGGGAAAGCGCCTTCCCACCGAGGCCGAGTGGGAGTTTGCGGCCCGCGGCGGAGCAAGGACCTATACGCGGTTTTCCTGGGGCGATGAATTCCGCCCCGCCGGAAAATTCATGGCCAACACCTTCAACGGCGAGTTTCCACATCACAATACGGTGGATGACGGCTACGCGGGCATTTCGCCGGTGAAGGCGTTTCCACCAAACGGATACGGCCTGTACGACATGGGCGGCAACGTGTGGAACTGGACCGCGGACTTGTACCGCCCCGACACGCACGCGACCGCGAAGGCGGCCGGCGTATGCTGCAACCCGACCGGGCCGAAGTCCACCTTCGATCCGGTTCGAGAGGTGCCCACCTGCGTCGAGCGAGTCATTAAGGGCGGCTCGTACCTTTGCCACCCAAGCTATTGCGAGAGCTATCGACCGACCGCTCGACGCGGCAGGCCGCCCGACACTGGGTCGTCGCACGTCGGTTTTCGATGCGTCATGGCGAAAGTGGACGGAAATGCCTCTGACAACGCGAAAAAGAATTAGACAAGGGAGCTCTGAAAATGAACCGGCCCAACTTGCGTTTCTGGATACGATCTTGCCGCTTGGCGGCGGCCCCGGCTATTGCCTTCGCCGCGATCGCGCAAAACCCGGTTCAAGCGCAAGGGAAAAAACCCAACATTGTCGTCATCATGGGCGACGACATCGGCATCTGGAACATCGGCGCCTACCACCGGGGAATGATGGCCGGCAGGACGCCGAACCTCGACAAGCTCGCTGCTGAAGGCATGATTTTTACCGACTACTACGCCGAGGCCAGTTGCACGGCCGGCCGGGCGAACTTCATCACGGGCCAACTGCCGATCCGCACCGGCATGACCACGGTCGGCCAAGCAGGAGCACCCATCGGGCTGCCTGCCGAGGCCTGCACGATTGCCACCGCACTCAAAGCGCTGGGCTATGCCACGGGGCAGTTCGGCAAGAACCACCTGGGCGACCGGAATGAGTTCCTGCCCACCGTTCATGGCTTCGACGAATTCTTCGGCTACCTGTACCACTTGGACGCGATGGAAGACCCGGCCCACCCGAACTACCCCCGGGAGCTATTGGACAAAGTTGGGCCGCGCAACATGATTCACTCCTGGGCGACCGATCGGGATGACCCGACCGTGATGCCGCGCTGGGGAAAGGTCGGCAAACAAAAGATCGAGGACGCCGGCACGCTCTATCCGAAGCGGATGGAGACGGTGGACGACGAGCTCCGGGAACTGGCCCTCATGTTCATGGATAAGGCCAAGGCCGACGGCAAGCCGTTCTTTGTCTGGCTCAACCCGACGCGCATGCACATCGTCACGCATCTATCCCCCAAGTGGGAGGCGACGCGCAATGCGGAAAACGGATGGTCACTTCACGAAGCCGGCATGGCCCAGCTCGATAACGACGTTGGTTTGGTGTTGCAAAAACTCAAGGACCTGGGCGAAGAGGACAACACGATTGTCGTGTTCACCACCGACAACGGCACAGAATCATTCACTTGGCCCGATGGAGGCACAACCCCGTTCGCGCAGTGCAAGGGCACCGTCATGGAAGGTGGATTTCGGGTGCCCTGTATCCTGCGCTGGCCCGGCAAAGTGCCGGCGGGCACGGTGGAAAACGGCATCATCTCCGGCCTGGACTGGTTCCCGACCTTCCTTGCCGCTGCCGGCAATACGACCATTACGGACGATCTGCTCAAGGGCAAGAAAATCGGCGACCGGACCTATAAAAACCATCTGGATGGCTTTAACCAGATGGCTCTGATTACGGGCAAGGGCCCGTCCGCGCGTCACGAGATCTTCTATCTCGGCGAGAGCACCTTGGGCGCCATCCGCATTGATGACTACAAATATCGCTTCATTGATCAGCCTCAAGGCTGGCTCGGTGAAAAGACGCACGTTGACGTGCCATATCTTACAAATCTGCGCCTCGATCCCTTTGAGCGCATGGGCTGGCCGAACAACGGGACCAAAGAAGGAGGTCAGCAATACTTCGATTGGTTTAAGTACGAGTTTTGGCGCTTTGTATTCGTCCAGCAGGTCATGGCCAAGGAACTTCAGACGTTTCTCGATTTCCCGCCGATGCAACGCGGCGCGAGCTTCAACCTGGACGCAGTGAAAGCAGAGATGGCGAAAAGAATGGCCCAGGCCGAGGCAGCGGGCAAGGGCACCGGCCAGTAACGGTCATGTACGCCGCGGTGGGCCGCACCCGTCTCTTCCGGGTGCGGCACGCCATACCATTGCTTCAGAAATGGAAAGGATCCATGAAGACTAGACGCCTGACATTAGCGCTCAATAGCGCGGCCGCATTGAGTTCAAGCGCCTCTGGGTCGTAATGGACATGAAGAACGACTGGAAGCGGATATTTCCCATTGACCCATGAATCCGATCGGCCCATGAATATGGCGGTTCAGGTGAAACGCATGTCTCGACATCGACTTCGAGTCGTACCCGCCATCGCATTTCTGATGGTGAGCCTGCTGGCACGCTCGGCACGAGGGCAGGACGATAATACGCCGCCTGAATCAGGGACGACGAATGATCGCCCGCCGGCGACCGGCTTGGCAGGGGATGCAACCGCGAAACCGATGTCGTTGCAGTCGGTAATTCCCACGTTGCCTGATTACGAGGGAGACATTTGGTCGCGGAAGTATCTGACCGGCGACTGGGGCGGCGCGCGGACCGAATTGGCCAACCACGGAATCCTTTTTGATTTCGTCGTGACGCAGAACGCTCAGGGAAACGCCCACGGCGGCAAGAACACCAACGGCGCGTTCGAGTACGGCGGTTCCGCCGACTACACCCTGCGGCTGGACACGGCGCGGATGGGCCTCTGGCCGGGCGGGCTCATCACCCTGCACGGTGAAACCCAGTTCGGACGCAGCGTCAACGGCAATGCCGGTTCGTTCATGTCCCCCAACTTCAAGTCGCTCCTCCCTGTTCCGGGCGATCCGGGCATCACCACCCTTTCCGAGTTTTACCTCACCCAGGCGCTTTCCGAAAAGCTCGTGATCGTGGCCGGAAAGATGGACCTGACCGCGGCTGGCGATCGAAACGCCTTCGCCGGTGATGCCTCGCATACCACGCAGTTCATGAACACGGCCTTCAATATTAACCCCATTCTCTTTTCCGCAGCGCCTTACACCGCGATGGCCGCCGGCGTGATCCTGATTCCGACCGACTGGTTGCAGATCGCGACCCTCGTGGCCGACAATGATCCTGACGGAGCCGCGACGAAGACCGGTTTCAATACCGCCTTTCATGGGCGCAACTGGGTCTCCGTCATGCAGGAATACGCCTTCACCATCAAACCGTTCGACAAGGTCGGGCACCAGCGGTTCGGTTGGTTCTGGACCTCCAAGGACTTCACGGAATTCGACGGCGATTCTCGCGTTTCACTGCCGGGCCGGCGCATCGGTTTGCCGCGGATCGGCGGAATCCTGCCTCCCCGACCCTTCCGGCGCTTGAGGTCGGGCAACGCGGTCTTCGATCTGAAGGATCCCGACACGCGCCCGGACAATTGGGGGATATATTACAACTTCGATCAATTCCTCTTTACCGAAGCCGAAGACCCGACGCAGGGTTGTGGCGTTTTTGGACGCTTCGGCCTCGCGCCGACGGAGGGGAATCCGTTTCAGGAATTCTACAGCATCGGCCTGGGCGGCAAAGGTTCGATTCCCCAGCGAGATCATGATACCTGGGGCGCGGGATACTATTGCACCCGTACGGAGAACAACATCGGTTCCGTTCTGGGCATCGACACGGAGCAGGGAGTCGAGCTTTTCTACAGGATCGAAGTGACCCCCTGGTTTCATATCACGCCTGACTTGCAGGTCATCGCTGATCCCGCAGGCGGGTTTCACGGTCGCGAGGGGGCGATCGTCTATGGCATCCGGGGGCAGATCAATTTTTGAAAGGCATGGCCGATCCGAATCGCACAGGAAGTGCCCGTTCCACGGATACTCGTGGAAACGAAATGAGCGCATGGTGGGAGTCTCTATCTCGTAATCTACATCACCAGTCGCGGGCCCTTGCGTGCGCCGCGATGTCACCCAGGGCGCATGCTCTTTCTGCCGACGTTCAAAGAGCGAGATTTGAAACGCATCGTCGCCGACGCCGCCCACGCCCACCCCGGGATGACGCAGCGCGTGAACCGCATTGAACCTCCCACCAAAAGTGTCGTGTTCCCGGCCTCGGAACCACGACATCATCCGAGATTTCCCGTATAGCCTCGCCCGGCTACGCTGCCGGGCCGTGTCTCGCCATTGTACACCGCTTGCCGTAACTTGCCCATCAATTCGTGCTGCGTGTTCTTGCCGCGCCGAGGAACACGGAAGATGTCATCGGCCATCGTCGTCAGCCCCATCACATTCTCCGGATTTCAGCGGCTTGAGGTTAATTTTCGCCTGTATTCATAGGGGAAATCATCACCTCATTATACGCAGCCGTAAGTGTCATCTGGGATATCCGGTGTAATACACACAATGGTCCGGCCGCGAGAGCCCGCCCAACTCTTGCCCTTCACCAGCCTCTACGTCGATCCCCTTGCCGAGCTCGCCTAGCTGCGCGCCGGCGGGCGGCGCGATCTAGTGATGCGAGAGCCACAGAACAAAAGGCACAGCGGCAGTGCCAGCGCCGGGAGGACGCCCATCGCGCCGCAGAGTTCGCCGAGGATGAGCTGGAACAGCAAACCAATTAGACCGCTGCCCGGACCGATGCCGAAGCCGGGGTCGATGGGACCGAAATAGCCGCAGTCGTCGGCGTAGAAGGGCAACTCCTCCGGGGGAAAGAAGCTCACAAGCGCCGGCCCGGATGGCGCGTCGCGGTCGGAGATCTCGATGGTCTGAAATGCGGCCTGCGAGAGAGCGAAGATCCGGTCGCCGACCAGGCCGACGCGCTCGACCCATCCGCGATGATCGAACCAGCCGCGCGCGGTGAGGCCGCCATCATTGAAGTCCACCAGTTGGACGGCGTTCATGCAGGAGGGCGGGATGTAGTCGGGGGCCACGACCGGTTGATCGGGCCCTGCGGGGAGAGGCTGGGGGCCGAAGTCGTCGGTCGTGACATGTCGGAAGGGGATGGCGATGAGGCCAAGCTCGTCGATGACTTTGAAGGCCTTCTCGTCGTAGGTGGCTTCCGAATCGGTGAATGAGCCAGGCGGCCCGAGGACCACGCGGCCGATTTGGCTGGGGTTGGCCGGGTCGGCGACGTCGTAATAGGCGACGGCGGGCCTGCGTCCGTCGGTGTCGTCGATGCCGACGGCGAGGAGGCGGTCCCCGCGCGGCTCGATGTGGGTGGAAAAGCCTGGTACCTCGAGGAAGCCGGTGACCGCGGGATTCGCCGGATCACTGAGGTCCACGACGAAGAGGGGATCGACTCGGAAGAACGTGACCAGATACCCGCGCGGGCCGTCGAAGCGAACCGCCTCCAGCGACTCGTTCTGAATGACTTCGGTTTGGCCCAGCGGGGTGATGTTGTCGAGGTCGGCGAGGTCGAAGGTGAACACGCGGACGGTCGGAAACCCGAAGCCTGAGGACTGCGTGGCGATCCGAAGGACCCCCTGGTAGTCGTCCATGTAGAAGCGATTGCGGATGAAGCCGGGGACCGAAATGGACCCGCGAATGGCGATCACGCCGGCCGGATCGGAGATGTCGATGGCGTGGACGGTGGTGAGCGTCTCGGCTTCGACCGGGTCATAGTCCTGACCCGCGGCGAGGATGAGCGACTGCGAGACGTGCATTTCGAGGGCGTGGCCTGAAAAGGTCTCGCGATCGACGGGGATGATGTTTGCGGGGTCGGCGATGTTGACCGAGGCGACGAAGCCTTCGAGAAAGGCTTCCTCCATCGCTTCGGAGTGAGCATAGTAAGAATAGAAGTTGGAGCCGACGACGTAGATCACGTTCCCCACGCGGCGCGATTGGACCGCGAAGCCGGCGAGGTTCAATTTGCCCTCCAGAGCGGGGTTTGCTGGGTCGGCCACGTCGATGACCGCGATCTGGCTGCCCTCGAAGTCGGGCGCAGGAGGGGCGGGACTGGAGACAACCGAATCGGGGTTGCCCGACCCTCCGGCCTGGGCGTATGGGAAGTAGTAATCGGCGCTGAGCAGAGCGAAAATCTGGGCGCCGATGACGTACATCTCAACGCCGCGGCCGCGCAGGTCGAGCGAGCCGAGGATGGCCGGAGTCGCGGGGTCCGACACGTCGATGATGATGAGGCCCTTGAACCGGTTGAGGAGATAGACCTTGTCGCCGACGACCTTGACGATGTCGGCCTCCTCGATTTCGCGGGCAAGCTGGTCTGACGCGACGGCGTCGGCAAGGAAGGATTGTTCGGAGGTCGGCGCGCCGAATTGAGAGCCGGTGCCGCCGGAGCCGAGCCTCACGGCGTCGCAGCCGGTCAAGAGCATCGCGGCAAGCGGCGCGGCGGATGCATACAGGATCAGGAAGGAAAAACTGAGGCGGGAGACGGAGCGGCGGCGCGGGAGAGGGTTTTTGATAATCATTTCGGAAGTGCTCCAACGCGAGGCGGGCGAGGTCGAAGGAATGTCCGCCGGTGGCTCTGGCGCCTTGGCGGGTCGCCCGGAGTATATCCTGAAGGTGAATTTGGGATCAAGCGGGTCCGCTCCCAATAATTTCGAAAAATGGGGCGGCTAATTACCCCTTTGATTACCATGGGTTCGCGGAAGGGCGTTGTTCATTGTGGAAAGGGCACTTGTGGCGGATAGGGTGTGCCCCAAAATCACCCGGGCTGCTCCGTTTTTTGGCGAGCTCCAGAGATTTCGACATTTTGCACATTGGGGGGCTCTGATTTGCGCCAAAAAACGGCTGCTAGCGATACGCCCACACACATGTCCCTGCACGGCTTCACGGCCTGTCTGTTCCCATCGCTCGGCCCGCGTTAGACTCCGGCCCGTCGCCAAAAAACCCCATTGCGAGCCCTGCCGACGTCCATGTCATCGCCCGAGCCCATCCCACACGTGCCCGCACTCTATTGGACATGGCCCTTTGCCCTGCTCCTTCTCTGCATCGCCGTCTTGCCCCTCTTTAGGAAGACCGCCGATTGGTGGCACCACAACCGTAACAAGCTGCTCGTGGCGATCTCCCTTGGCCTGGTCACCCTGGGCTATTATCAGTTCCGCGGCTATGGCTTCAGCCATGGGGCACACACCGCCGCTCCTGGCCTGGCCACGCTCCTCCAAGTCCTCCATTTCGCCCTGCTCAGGGAATACGTCCCATTCATGTCGTTCCTCTTCGCCCTCTACGTCATCGCCGGCGGGATCGCCGTCAAGGGCGACATCCCCGCACATCCCTTCACCAACGTCGTCTTTCTGGCGATTGGCGGGTTGCTTGCAAACCTCATCGGGACCACGGGCGCCTCGATGCTGCTCATCAGGCCGCTTCTGGCCACCAACTCCGAACGGAAGCATGTCGCACACACCGTGGTCTTCTTCATCTTCATCGTGAGCAACATCGGCGGCAGTCTCCTCCCCATCGGAGACCCGCCACTCTTTTTGGGGTTCCTCCGAGGCGTGCCCTTCCTCTGGACCCTCTGCCTTTGGAAAGAATGGGCCTTCTGCCTGGTCCTCCTGCTGGTCGTCTATTACGTCTGGGATTGCCGGGCCTATCGACATGAGACCGTCCGCGATATCCGACGCGACGAAGCACGGGTCCGCCCGCTGGCCCTCCACGGCAAGATCAACTTTTTCTGGCTGGCGGGCGTCATCCTCGTGACTGCCAGCTTCAATCCCAACAAGCACTTCCTCGGCTCTGCCTGGACCCCACCCCATTATCTGCGCGAGATTTTGCAGTGCGCCCTGGTCGCCGCGTCTCTCGCCTCCACGCCTGCCGGCCTGCGACGCGACATCAACTTCAACTACGCCGCCATCCTCGAAGTCGCCTGTTTGTTTCTGGGAATTTTCGTATGCATGCAGGTGCCGTTAGAGATTCTCATCTCTCGTGGTGCTGAGATGGGGATCGACACGCCGATCAAGTTCTTCTGGGCGACCGGGATCCTCAGCAGCTTCCTGGACAACGCACCCACCTACGCCGTGCTCTTCGAGACCGCAAACGCGCTCACCCATCAGCCGGGTGACGGCGTTATTCAGCTACTCTCCGGCCACTACATCCGCCAGGACCACCTCGTCGCCATCTCGCTCGGCGCCGTCTTCATGGGGGCGAATACCTACATCGGAAATGGCCCAAATTTCATGGTCAGGACCATCGCCGAACACGAAGGCGTCCACATGCCCAGCTTCTTCGGGTTTCTCCTCTACAGCCTCGCCATCCTCATACCGCTCTTTGTCTTGATCACCATGTTCTTCTTAACGTGATGCGATAAGCCCTCGCGCGACGGAGCCGCCTTCTGTGAATGCGGCGTTCATTTTCCCAACACTATGCTTCGAGACCTCCCCAGCGCCCCACTTTCCCAAACCCGCCCCCAGTCGCCCAATTTCGCGCCTTTATCGAACCCCAATCACTTGTTCCGGCCTCCCCCTGGGAATACGATATTCTGACGGGTCCCGCTGACTCCCTAGTGCCCGGCGGGACCCAAGCCGGGGATCGGGGAACGCTCGCCTGGTTTCGCAGTCGAACGCCCAGGCAGTACTTCCGGAGGTGAAAGCAGTGGCGACGCGCTCGATCAGGATACTTCTCGCCATCTTTGTCTGTTCCCTGTTCGGCACGGCAGGCGCCGTCGCCGCCGGGCCCGACGTCATCGTTGCCGACATGGAACAGGTCCTCCGCTGGGGACGCATCGGTGACATCACGGCCTACTCAGTCGCCACCAATTCCTGCAACTTCGGCGACACCCCTCTCAACTGGGACGCCGTAACCAGCGACCATCCCGTCATCGCCCAGAACCTTTACCGCCTCAAGGACGGCCGCTTCGAGCAAGTCGGCCAGTCATGGCTCAAACACGGCTTCCTCTCCGCAAACGAATCCTTCTGTGGCGCCTGTCAGCATCCCGGCTCCAGCCAGCTCCTCGGTATCGGTTGCTCCGACCCCTACGGCGCAGGACTCAACGGCAACCAGTCTCTCCTCGGACCGCGTTCCGAGGTCAACGCTTCCACCGGCGAATTCCCTTATCCCTTTGACGTTCCCGGCAGCTTCACCGCCATCGAACGACGACTCCAGGTCCACGACGCCGACATCGACCCCGACCTCAACCCCGGCGCTCTCTACTACGTCGAAGGACAATATGTCACCCTTGATGACGCCGCCGCCGGAAACAAGAACAACAACGCCTCCTACCGCCGAGTGACCGTTAACGAGCAGGCCCCGCCCAGCACCACCTTCATCATCTCCGTCGCCGACGTCACCCAGCAGCAGATGCCCGCCATTCTCGCCTGGCAGACCAATGATCCGTCCGTTGCCGTCGCCATCCTCGATGTCCCCGGAGAAGGCCGTTTCTACCTCGCCGCCAAGGCCACCGACCTCGCCAACGGCTTCTGGGACTACGAGTACGCCCTGCACAATCTCAACTCCCACCGCTCCGCCGGTAGCGTCAGCGTCGCCATCGACCCCAATGCCGCCGTTGCCTCCACCGGCTTTCATGACGTCGACTACCACAGCGGCGAGCCCTACGACCCTACCGATTGGACCGGCGCTCACGTCGGCGGCGCCGTCACCTGGTCCACCGTCGATTTCGCCGCCAACCCCGACGCCAACGCCGTCCGCTGGGGAACCCTCTACAACTTCCGCTTCATCGCCAACAGCCCCCCGGTCGCTGACGCCGAGGTCACCGTCGGCCTCTTCAGGCCGGGATCGCCCGCCAGTCTGATTGCCGGCATCCTCGGACCCGACCCCGATCCGCCGGACTGCGACGAAAACGGCACCCCCGACTACCTGGAGATTCAGCAGGACCCCTCGCTCGACTGCGACTCCAACGGCAACCTCGATCTTTGCGACCTCGATTGCAACTCCAACGGCTCTCCCGACGCCTGCGACATCGCCCAGGAGACCGACCCCGATTGCAACGGCAACGGCACCCCGGATAGCTGCGACATCGCTTCCGCCTCCAGCGCCGATTGCAACGGCGACGGCACCCCCGACGAGTGCGAGATCATCGTCGGCAGCCCCGCCCCCGGCGGCCCCTTCTTCTGCAACGTCGATTGCGACCCCGACTGCAACTCAAATGGCACACCCGACGATTGCGACATCGACGGCGGCTTCGACACCGACTGCGACGGCAACCAGACGCCCGACGCCTGCGACATCGCCGGAAACCCCGCCCTCGACTGCAACGGCAATGACGTGCTGGACGCCTGCGGCGAAATCGACTGCAACAACAACTCCACCCCGGACGACTGCGAGCACCCCGCCTGCCCCGGCATCCTCAAGGGCGACATGGATTGCACCACCCTCATCGACCTCGCCGACGTCCCGCTCTTCGTCGAGCAGGTCCTCTCAGGACTCATCTCCTGCCAGGTCGACTACAACCTGGACGCCAAGGTCGACGCCCTCGATCTCCAGGGCTTCATCAGCGACCTGTAGTCCGACCCGCCGCCTTCCCAACGAGCCGCGGGCTTTATGCCCGCGGGCCGTCCCCCACGCGCACGCGCCCCCGCGCAGCGCGCGCAACCCCACCCCTGGCTTGCCGTTTGGCGACGCCTGATCGCGACTCCAGCCAATCCTCGTTAACCCCCACTGGGCGATGAGGGACTCGAACCCCCGACCCCCTCGGTGTAAACGAGGTGCTCTAGCCAACTGAGCTAATCGCCCGATTCCTTTGTCGCGCCTCGCGGCCCCCGGCTTGCCGTTTGGCGACGCCCACGCGCGCGACCCGCCTTCCCGTTCAACGCCTCAATTCGGCTTGCCGTTTGGCGACGCCTTCGGCGTAATCGTCCCGCGCAGCGCTCGAAACCTCCCCTTCGGCTTGCCGCATCGCGCCCCCCTCACCCGCCTCCCTCAACGCACCGGGCCCGGCCCAAGGTCGTCTTCCGACATCACCTGGAACTTCCGCGATCTCAGCACCTGAGCCGCCGTGTCTATCCCGTCGGTGTGAATCGCCAGCGCCGCCCGGCCCGTCGGCCGGACCAGGAGCGGATACGCGTAGTCGATGTTCACCTCGCCCGCCAACAGCGCCGAGCAGATCGAGAGCAGTCCGTGCCCCTCCGGCACCTCCACGACCAGCAGTTCCGTCTCGCTCGTCGGAAAATGCCTGCTGTGTAGGATCTCCATCGCCTTGTCGTGCGGGTCACAGATCAGCCGGATGATCGCGCAGTCCAGGGCATGCACCACCGACATCCCCGCCACGCGCACGCTCGACCCCTCGAAGGCCTGGAACAGGCGCATAAGCGCCCCGACCCGGTCCTCCAGGAACACCGAAATCTGCCGAACCAGCGGCGAATAGAACGTCTCTGAGGTGCCGAACGGGTTAGTCGCCATCTTATCGCCGCGGCTATTGTACCCATGGGACCAACAGCCCGAAAGCATCTACCCAACCGATTTGGCGGCCCGCCCCCGAGCAGCCTATCATCGACTCCGAGGGCGCCACAGGATCAGGACCATGATCGACCATCGAGCAGAACGTGCGGCATCGCCGGACGCCGCCGGACGCTTCGGCCCCTATGGCGGACAGTTTGTCCCCGAAACCCTCATGGCCGCCCTCAGACAGCTCGAAGCCGCCTACGACCAGGCCCGCCTCGATCCCGCCTTTTGGGCCCAACTTCACCGCCATCTCGAAGACTACGTCGGCAGGCCAACCCCCCTCTATCACGCCGAGAATCTCTCCCGACACCTCGCCGGACCCAAGGTCCTCCTCAAGCGGGAGGACCTCAACCACACCGGCGCTCACAAAATCAACAACACCCTCGGTCAGGCCATCCTCGCCCGCAGGATGGGAAAAAAAAGGCTCATCGCCGAGACTGGCGCTGGCCAGCACGGCGTCGCCACTGCCACCGCCGCCGCCGTCTTCGGCCTCTCCTGCAAAATCTACATGGGCGCGGAGGACGTCCGCCGCCAATCCCTCAACGTCTACAAAATGCGACTCCTCGGCGCGGAGGTTGTCTCCGTCGAGGCCGGCCAGAAAACCCTCAAGGACGCCATCAACGAGGTCCTCCGCGACTGGATCGCCTCCGTCCACGACACGCATTACGTCATCGGTTCCGTCATGGGCCCCCATCCCTTTCCCATGATCGTTCGCGACCTTCAGTCCATCATCGGCAAAGAAACTCGGGAGCAAATCCTTTCACTCGCCGGCCGCCTGCCGGACGTCGTGGTCGCCTGCGTCGGAGGCGGCAGCAACTCCGCGGGAATCTTCCACCCCTTCCTCAATGACAAGAGCGTCCGCCTCATCGGCGTCGAGGCCGCCGGAGAGGGTCTCAACAATCGTAACAGCGCCACCATCGCCCTCGGCCGACCCGGTGTCCTCCACGGCATGCACACCATTGTCCTACAGGACGACGACGGCCAAACCCTCCCCGTCCATTCCGTCGCCGCCGGCCTCGACTACCCCGGCGTCGGACCCGAGCACGCCGACTGGGCACGCACCGGACGCGTCGAGTACGTCTCCGCCACCGACGAGGAAGCCCTCGCCGCCTTCGAGCTGTTCAGCAGATTGGAAGGCATCATCCCCGCGCTCGAGCCGGCCCACGCCCTGGCCCACGTCATCAAGATTGCTCCGGCATTGCCGCCGGACCAACTCCTCGTCATCAACCTGTCCGGCCGCGGCGACAAGGACTGCCTCGAAGTCGCCCGATTGAGAGGCCTCCGACTTGCACACTGACCCCCGTGCTTCCAGAATCGATCGAAGTCTCGCCGATCTCCCGCCGGGGCTGTGGCCCTTTCTCCCGGCCGGATACCCCGACCTCGCCGCCACCGAGGCCCTCATCCGACGCTGCGCCGAGCTTCCCATCCGCGGACTCGAACTCGGCTTCCCCTTCTCCGACCCCATCGCCGACGGGCCTGTCATCCAACATGCCTTCACCCGCAGCCTCGACGCAGGCCTGCGCGTCGAGTCCATCTTCCAGATGGTCCACCGTCTTCGCTCGACCGTTTCCGTCCCGCTCATCGTCATGGCCTCCGCCTCCATCATTTACCGCATCGGCCTCGACGCCTTCGTGACTCGCACAGCCGACTGCGGCCTCGACGGGCTCATCGTCCCCGATCTCTCCCTCGAGGAAGCGCCGCGGCTCTCCGAACTCACCGCCCGCTCTGGCCTCGGCCTCTGCATGTTGGTCGCCCCCACGACGCCCGACGACCGGCAGGCGCGCATCGCCCAGGTCGCCCGCGGCTTTCTCTATTACGTCTCGGTTCAGGGAACGACTGGCGCGCGCGACCGTCTGCCGACCGATCTGGCCGATCACGTCGCCCGTCTCCGCGCGGAGACCAGGCTGCCGGTCCTCGTCGGCTTCGGGATCAGTTCACGGCAGCAAGTCCAGGAGGTTTGCCGCTTTGCCGATGGCGCCATTGTCGGCAGCGCCGTCGTTCAGCGAATCACGGAATTGGTAGACAGTCGCGCCGAACCCCGGCGGCTGGTCGATGAGACCGCCCGCCTCGTCCAATCCCTCGCCCGCCCCTAGCGCCCGCCCCCGCGCAGCGCTCGTAACCCCGCCTTCGGCTTGCCGTTTGGCGACGCCTCCGCGCTCGACTCGCGTCGTGGCGCTCCGCATTCGCTTGCCGCTTCGCGACTAATTCACCAATAGCGCCACGAACGCATCCTGGTCCGCGTCATCCAGCACCCCGAACGGCGCCGCAAGGTCCGCGCAGGGATGGAAGAACGGGCTCTCCACCCGCGCCTCGATGAACCCCTCGATGTCCAGCGCGTCCAGCATCGTGTCGGTGTTCATGTCGCCCAGAGTCCCCGGGCAGAGGGCCGGCGCCGATTCGCACTCGAATCGATCGATCAAGAAGTCGTCGATCGCCGCCTCCACCAGCGACTGCGGATCGAAGTCCGACGCCACAAAGCGCATCCGAACCTGGTCCGTCGGCGCGACGATGTCGCTCACCATGAATTCGTGCAGGAACCAGCCGCCGCCGGTCTCCACTCCGGCCGGACCCACCGTCTCCACGTTCACCCAGGTGCCGGCCGCGCCTCCGGCGTTGGAGATGTCCACGGTGAAGATGTCCGTGTTCGGCGTCGCCCCGGTGTTGTTCGAATACCAGCGGTAGTAGCTGATCCGCGCATCGCCGTCGGACAGGTCGAAGATCGGCGAAACCAACGTCGTCTTGCCGTTGTCCACGTCGTTGTCGCCGAGCCCGCCGCCCACCGCCCCCTGGCCCGTCACCCAGCAGATCGTGCCCGGGTTGCTGTGATCGTCCTCGGGCTGCGCCGCCGTCCCGTTGGGATTGACCCGCGTCCAAGTCCCGGTTGTGGCGTTGTCGTCGCCGATGCCGCCGGCTGCGCCCACCGCCCAGCCGTTGTTCGCTTCCATGTCGTCGCTGAACACCTCGACCACCTCGCCGACCAGGGCGGTGTACGGCGCCGCCGCCCCGCCCGGCGGATTGGTCACCGCCCCCACCGAGACCCCCTCGGCGCTGAAGTAGAACTCCGGCGTCGCCGTGCACAACGGCTGCGGCAGCGTGCCCTCAAACGCGTCGCCCCCTAGCGGCGTCATCACCTGGTCGATGTAGCTCCCGCCGTCGTACCGATAGTGCAGCGTCACCGATCCCGCCACCAGCGTCTCGTTGATCGTCGTCACTTGGACATCGACCGCCGCCGGGCTGTCGGGCGAAAGCAGCGTCGGCACCCCGCTGGTGACCACGATGTTCAACGCCGCCGGGACCGCGAGGTTCGGCGTGGCCGCGATCGAAAAGGACTGCGGACCATCCGGCACCTGCGTCCCCACGATCTGAACCTCCCACAAGCCCGCCGCGGGCGAATCCACCAGCACCTGCTCGAGGTTGTTGCGGTGGTCCGCCTGAGTTCGAACCGCCGCCGTCGACGGCGACGTGGGATTCAGCGTCCATGGGAATGCCTGCACCGCGGAGGGGCTCATCACCACCAGGTCCAGATCGTTGACCAGGTTCGGATTCACGTTCGGCGTGCCCGGGGCGTCGTCCCAGGCCAGGGTGATCTTGAGCTGCGGCGTGCCGGGCGGCACATCGACGCTGGTCAGCACCGAGCCGCCCTGATCCACTTCGCTCTCGAAGAACGCTCCGCCGCGCATGAAGTCGATCGTGTCCACGATGCGCACCGAGCCGTAGCCGAACTGGTAGTCCGGCCCCGCATTGCCCCGGTCGACCGCGTTGTGGGCCAGCAGGATCTTCAACGTCGAGTTTCGCGGATCGGGCTGGGCCGGATACTGCGTCCGAAAGTCCTCCAGGAGCAGGGCCAGCAATCCCGTGACGGTCGGCGCGGCCATCGACGTGCCGCAGGCCGTCGTGTAGCTGGAGGTGCCCGCCGCGCTGGTGGAAGTCACGCCGCCGTCGCCGTTCGATTGACAGCCCGGCGCGGAGATGTCGGGCCTCATGCGGCCGTCGTCGGTCGGTCCCCAACTGCTGAAGCTGGTCATGGAGTCGTCGTTGGAGTTCAGCGCTCCGACGGCGATGTGGTTTTTGGCGCCGGCCGGAGGCGCGATGCTGTAATAGTCGCCGAAGCCTTCGACGTCGCAGCGGCTGCCCTGACGCTCGTTGCCGTTGGCCCATACGATGCGGAACGGCGCGCCCAGCGACCCCCCGACGATGGCGTCGATCAAGGCGGAGGTCACCCCGTAATCGCCCTGGAAGCTGCACGGAAAACCGTTGGTTTCCGTGTTCGTGCCGATCGAATTGTTGGAGATGTCCACGCCGAAGGTGTTGATCGCCTGGTTGTAGTCGCTCTCCAAGTCACCGGGGTTGGTGTAGAGGAAGGTGCCGGTGCCGTCGTACTGGAATCCATACGATTGAATGGTCACGCCGGGGGCCATTCCGCGGCGAAGCCCTCCGCTGGCTGCCCCGCTGCCGCCCACCGTCCCGGAGACGTGAGTGGCGTGGTCGATCGTTCCAGAGGCGTCGCGCACCGTCAGCCGCCCGCCGAAGTCCATGTGCGAGGCCAGCGCCGTTCCGGCGTCATAGACCAGCACATTCACGCCGGAGCCGTCCAGCAGGTAGGGCGCGGCCTGGGCATTGTCTGCCTGGGTGATGACCCGATTGCTGTCGTTAACCGGGCTCATCGGCGGCAGCGGCGGCTCGATCCACTGCACCTCGTCGCGGCCGGCCAGGGGAGAAATCTGCCGGCGCGGTAGCTCCAGCACCAGGCCGTTGACCGAAAACAACTGGGCCTTGATGACCGCCGCATGGGCCTGGGCGACGGCCGAGGCATCCTTCATCGCCACGTCGCGGTGGAAAAGGGCGTAGACTGCCACCATTTCCTGCGGCTGCCCGTCACCCGCGGCCGGCGCCAACTGGCCGATGATCGACCATGCGGGCGGCTGATCGGCGGCCAGCAGGGGATGAAGCTTGTGCCGTCGCTCGACGGGGGACGCGGATTGAAGAGAGCCCACGACGGAGAGCCGATCCAGTCCCCGCGGCCCATCCTTTAATGCGGCGAAGTATGCCCCCCCGCCGAGCGGCGAAAGCAGTTCCACGCCGGCGGCGGAGAGTTGACCGCGCACCTCGCGCGTCACGGGATCCGAAAACTCGATGATGAAATGCCGCGTCTGTCCCGCGGCGGTGAACCCTCTGATGTGATCGGCGACCTGCCCGGCGACCTTGGCGGGCATGATTTGGTCCGGGCCCGATCTCCACTGGACTTGGGCCTGGGAGGGCGGCGGCGTGAGCAGCAACATCGCCCCGACGGCCAAGACAAGCGAGCACCGAACGTCTCCAATCAAACCGCTACGCGTGGAATCTGTGAATCGTGACAAGGCAAACCTCCCGCTGAAACCGGCTCGACAATGCCCCCGGGATCGGAATGGGCTCTCCCTTCAGGATACCGAAATGCTTCAGGCCGCTCAACCGAGAAGCGGGGGTATTGGCACACTTTGCCGAAGAAACACAGCCGATGGCGGCTGCGCTCCATCAAATTGCACCCATGCCGGGAGCGGGGTGGAGAGGCCGCCGAATGAGGTTTTTTCTTGGGAACGGCAAGGAACTTGACAGTTCAAGGGTCGAAGGCTATCACAATCCCGGTTAAGCGTTTCGCTCGGATCGGCCTCGGCCCGGATGAGATTCGGGCGGACGGTCCGGTGGTTGGGCGGCGGATGGTCGCCCGGATTTCTCTGTGAGCATGCGTCTCTAGGAGCTATCGATGAGTCCAAGTCTGGTATTGCTTGCGGAAGGGATTTCGGATTGGTTCCCCTGGTACACCTGGGTGTCCATGGCCGCGCTGATCGTGATCATCATCGGATACAAGATGTATCAGAAGAAGATGATGAGCTGACCGTCGCGGCGGCTGGGTCGTGGGGTCACGCGGTCCTCCGGGTCGTCAGCAGGCCCGCGGGTCATGCTCGAATCGCTGGAGGGGGCAACCGTCGCATCGTGCGCGGGGTCGGCAGTGTTTCTTGCCGACGGCCACGATGAGGGCGTGGTATTGGTTGAAGAGTCTCTCATCGGCCGGCAGGTGGTCCTCGAAGACCGCCTTCAGTTCATCGTATCTCACCCCGCCATTCACCAGCCCATGCCGCCGAAGCAGCCTGGCGGTGTAGGCGTCCGCCACGAACGTGGGCTTCCTTAGGGCGTAAAGGATGATCGAGTCGGCGGTCTCCGGGCCGATGCCGCTGACCGAGAGCAACTCGGCGCGGAGGGTACCCAGCGGGAGCCTCCGAAGGTCCTCGAAGTTGCCCCGGTGGCGATCCCAGAGCCAATTCACGAAACACTTTAGCCGGCGGGCCTTGATGTTGAAGTAGCCGCTGGGACGGATGAGCCTCGCGAGCTTATTTGCCGGCGCGTCGCGCAGGGCCTTCCATGTGAGCAGCCGCGCGGCCCGGAGGTTGGCGATGGCGCGCTCGACATTCCGCCAGTTGGTGTTCTGAGTCAGGATGGCGCCGACGACAATCTCGGTGCGCGAGCGTGCCGGCCACCACCCCTGCGGTCCGTAGGCCGCGAACAGGGCGTCGTAGAAGCGGATGAGCGTTTGGCGGGTCGAGCGCGGCACGCGGAGGGTCCCCGGGGCTCTGTCGGTTGTTGCGGCGCATGGGCCGCGACGGTAATGATACCGGCATGGCTCAGCCACGGACCAGGCGAAGGCCGCCGAAGACCCAAGTCAAACGATCGACGAAGAAGCGCGAAGCCGTCGGCGAAAATTACTGGGACATCACGCACCGGCCGCTGCAATGCCTGGTGTTCCTGCTGCCGATGGTGGTGGCATACGAGCTGGGGATGGTGCTGTTGCACGGGAACGTGCCGGACTATCAGCGGCCGGCGCTGGCGGCGAAACAGCTCTTGCAGTGGTTTTTCAGTCTGTTCGGGGCGACAGGATTCTACCTGCCGGGGGCGGCGCTGATCATCGTTCTGTTGGCGTGGCAACTGGCCAGCCGCCATCCGTGGAAGGTGACGGGCGGGGTGTTCTTCGGGATGGCCGGGGAGAGCATCCTGCTGGCCATCCCGCTGTTGGTGTTGAACCAGTGGATCCCGGTGCTACAGGGACTGGGGAACGTGCCGGGGGAAGCGACGGGAGCGGGGGCGAGCCTGGACAATCTGCTTTTGAGCGTGGGGGCGGGATTGTACGAGGAGCTGGTCTTCCGGCTGATCATCATCACGGTGGTGACGATGCTGCTGGTGGACGTCGTGCGTTTTCGGCAGATCACGGGGGTGGCGGGGGCGGTGATCCTATCGTCGCTCTTGTTCGCGGCGCATCACTACCACCCGATCGGGGCCGATCCGTGGTCGTCGAAGGACTTCGCCTTTCGTGCGGCGGCCGGGGCATACCTTGCGGCGGTGTTCGTGCTGCGGGGATTCGGCCTGGCGGTGGGCTGTCACGTGATTTACGACGTCATGGCGTTTCTGTTTTGACGGCGACGGCGACGTAGTCGTGTGCGGCGCACAGGGGGCGGCTGGTCCGAAGCGGCAGACGCGTTATGGCGAGGATGCGGCGGTTGTATCCGCGCATCCATTCGTTGGGCACGAGCCAGCTATCGCACTACCGAAATACGATGGGCCAGACGAGGTTGCAGGAGTAGATCCGCTCGGTGCGGAAGCCGGCGGCGGTAAACCTGCGACACCAATCAGGGAAGGAGAGCCGGTTGCCGAAGGCCCATTTGCCGCGGCGGTCGGCCTCGATGGCCAGGGCCTGGAAGCGCGCGTAGGGCGAAGCGGTGTTGGAGCCGCTGAAGACGACGCGTCCGCCCCGGCGCAGGATGCGATGAAACTCGCGGACGGCGCTATCGGGGCGATCGAAGAGGTAGAGCGTGCGGTGGCAGAGGATCGTGTCGAAGGCGCCCTCGGCGAAGGGCAATGAGAGGCCCGAGGCCCGAAGGACCTGGTGGCCGGCGGCGCGTGCGGAGCGAAGGGCCTCCGGATTGAGGTCGACTCCGACGACCAGCGCGCCGCGACCGGCGAGGGCGCGGAGGTAGGCGCCGTCGCCGCAGCCGATGTCGAGGACCCTCTGGCCGCGGGGCCAATCGATCTCGTCGAGGAGGGCGCGGTCGAGCTCCTCCTGCACGAATGAGGGTCGGGAGGGGCGGCGCATCTCGCGCCACTCCCAGCGGGCGCGATCGATGATTTGTCGGCAGGCGTAGAGCACGGCGAGGGCCTCTGCGACGGTGGGCTAGGTTCTGGTTCTATATCGGCGTGGAGGGCGTCGCCAAACGGCAAGTCGGGGGCGAGGGAAAGAGCGCTACGCGGGGGCGGTTCGATTGGGGGCGGTTCGTGCGGGGCGGGGGCCGGGCCGACACGGCCCGGCTCGCGGGAGGCGGCGCGGTTGGCGGTCTCGACGCTGTCGAGGTTCAGGCCGTAGATATCGGCGACGGCCTGGTCCAGCAGGGTGCAGAATTCGGCGTGGGTGTAGGGTTCGCCGCCCGGCTTGTGGCCGTAGGGGGCGGAAGGATCGGGGCCATTGTTGGGGCCGCCACGTCCGGACTTGGGGCCGGAGGAGTTTGCGGCGGCCTTGGCATGGCCGAGGGCGACGAGGGCCCGGGCGCGGATTCGTGCGACGCGAATGGAGGCGGCAAGTTTGTCGCGGGCCTCAAGGGGTTCGCAGAGCTTTTGGACGGAGGCGGCGCAGCGGTGGATTTCGTCGAGAGGGGTTTCCGGATCCTCGGCGTCGCGCAGGAGTCGGGCGAGGAGGCGCCGACGGACTTCGGCGGCGATCCGGCGGTCGAGGGGTTGGGAATAGTCGGTCGAGTTCATGGGTTGACGCTCCTTTCGTCGCGGACAAGCCTCGCGAAGCGGTTGCACTCGCCGGCGCGAGGTTGGTTCACCGGGGACGGCCGCACGGGCTTTAAGCCCGTTGCTCGTAGCGGCGCGTCCGCCTTCGCCACATTCAAAGTAGATTAGGACATGCTGGGCGGGGGCGCAGAGAATTCACGGTGGAATGATCCGGGCTGGCCGTGATGTCTTGTGGGGGGCAGATGTTGGGATGGAGAGATTTTTTTGATTATCCAAACGGCAAGCGGCGGGGGCGTATTGACGCGCTTCGCGGGAGAGATTCGCGCAGGCAGCGGTTAACCAAAGAGGTGGGCCATGGCCTCGACGAGGTCGTCGATGTGGCGGGCAACCATGGACATGGGGAGGATCATGAGGGTGACGCCGAGCATGACGAGGGCGGCGCCCATGTTGGAAGGGAGCTGGGCGACGGACTGGAGGCTGCGGCGGAGTTCGAGGCCGATGTGATGAACGCAGTCGCGTGCGGCGTCGCTGGACGGGGTGGTGTGGATCGAGACGTTTCTCAGCAGGGAAAACTGGCGGATCTCGATGAGGAGGTCGCCGCGGTCGGAGGTCCAGACGGCGTTGTCCCAGCGGCCGGAGAGGTTGAGCCGGCGGAGGGCCGCGGCGAGGGCGTTGAGACATTGCGAGCGGGAGACGTTGTAGACGACGAAGCCCGCGGCGGCGTGCGGGAGTAAATAGTAGAAGGCGAGAACGGCGAGGAGCAGGCCCAGGGCGAGTGAGCCGAAGAGATGTGCTCGGACGAACTCCGGGACGGGCCAGATCAGCAGGGGAAGCAGGACGGTGGTGAGGGCGAGGAAGTCGGACCTGCTGGTGATGAGGCAGGGACGCGCGTGACTGTTTACGAGACCGAGGACGAGGAAGTAGAGGGCGATCGGCGCGACGTTACCGACGAGCATGAGGACGTCGACGGCGTGGTAGTCGAGAGCGAGCATTTTGAAGAACCTCAACGCCAAACGGCAGGCCGAATCGAGGCGTTGCGCGGGAGGTGAACGCCGCCTTCATGGAAGGCGGCTCGCGCAGTCGCCAAACGGCACGCCGGGGGGGCGAAGGCTAATTATGAGCGTTTGCTCGACCGATCCGCGGCCGGCCGGTCGACGTGCTCCGCCACGTCGGCGACTTTTCGATAGCCGAGGTATTTTAGTACCTCGAGGACCTCGGTCCAAGTGGGGAAGGGCCTTTTGTTGGCGCGTTTGTATTCGTCCATGGCCATGACGAACTCGAATTGCTCCTCGCTGAGCTGGCCTTCCTCGGCGCTACGTCTGGAGTCGGAGCGTCGGCGGCCCGGGCCGCGGCGTCGTTCGAGGCCGCTGCGGCGGTCGATGGCATCGGTCCGGCGGTCGGGGCCTCCGCGTCTTTCCTGCTGGAGGGCGGCGCTGGCGGGGGGGGGCTGTAACTTGGGGTCCGGCTGGGTCATGTGGGTTGGCACCAGAAGCCGGCAATAAGGCGGGTGGCCAGGCTCCGGTTGAGATATCGGCTAAAAGTCATCCCCACCTAATGATTCTTCTTCCTCCTCCTCCTCTTCATCATCGTCGTCGAAGTCGTCCTCGTCGTCTTCGTCCTCGTCGTCGTCCAAATCGTCGTCGTCATCGACGGTGTCGAGGTCGTCGTCGTCGCTGACTTCGTCATCGGTGTCCTCCTCCTCGTCCTGGGTACGGGCGGCGAGGAGCTCTGAGGCCTCGACGAAGCGGTTGGCGGGAACAAGGATGGCAACACCGCAGCCGCGCATGAGACCGGCGGCGTTTTCCTGTTTGGCGGGGATATGTTGTTCAGTGAGGAAGGCGACCAACTCCGCGGCCTCGACATCCGTCCTGGCGAACATCACCTCGACGAAGCCGGCGTCGGCCCGGTGCTGCAAGACATTCCTGGAGCCTGCATCTTCATCCATCATGACACTTCGCTCCTCAATTCAGGATCGGCAATGGCGGCCGGGGCGGTGCATCGCGATCAGCCCCCGGTACGTTTCGATCCTGGACCTCATCGGACACGACGGCTGCACGGGGCGCTATGGTGCGAGAAGCCGCTCGCCGACGGTCGGCGTCAGGACACCCGGCATCTCGAAGGATTCAACGCCAAACCCGATCCGCAGAGAGATCCGCTCGGGAAGTCATTCCACTCTTGTGGATAATTCTCTAATGGTTCCAAAGGCAATGTCAAGCGTCGGCGGGGGTTTGCGGCGGGGTCCTTTTTTCCGACGTATTGGGCCGCCGGCATCCGCAAGGGGATTGCGCGAGGGGTCGATTCGCAAAGGGCGATTTCAGCGGGGGTTGCACCGCATGAGGCGGGGCGTGAGGGGTGCGGGTTTCATGGCAAAGAAAAAGCCCCAGGCAAATGCCTGGGGCTTAGGAGGCGTCGAACAACGATCCCTGGGATGGGGCGGCTTTCGGGCTACCTCAAGGGCAGGATCGGGATGGTCTCGGCGGCCTTGGCACTTGCCGGGTGGAAGAACCAAGAGAGGTCGAGGCCGCCGACGCCGGCGGCGCCGAGGAGGTATTGAGCATCCAGGGCCTTTTCGATCCGTTTCTTGACGTCGGCAAGATGGGCGTAGGAGGTGGTGTCGATCTCCTCGGCCTTGAGGGACTTGCCGATTTTTTTGGAGAGCTTGGCGGCGCAGTGTCGAGCGATGGCGGAGGCGTCGGCGGGAACGACGGCGCCCGGCTCGGTGAGGACGAGGTTGAGCAGCATCTCGAGTTGGTTGCGCTGGAGATTTCGGCGGAAGCTGTTGATGAAGGGGCGCTTCTCGGAGCCGCGGCGGTCCTTGTCATCGAGTTCGGCCCAGATGGAGTCGGTGATGGAGGTGAGGTGCTCCGCGAGGGAGTAGACGTCGTCGCCGTCGTCGAACTTGATCTGGTTGTCGTGGATTCGGCCGATAGTGAAGGGGTTCATGAGGGTGAACAGGACCCAGTATTGGCTTTGGGCGACGAAGTCATGGATGTTGAATTCGGCGCGGAACTGGAACTCGTCGGAGTCCCAGTGCCAGAACCTGCCGGGGGCGAGGTGGGCAAGGAGCTTGGGGCTGATCTGGTATGCGTCCTCGGCGAAGGCGTTCTTGCAGCAGAACTCGAGGGCCTCTCGCTGTTGTTCGGCGTCTACGACGGTGAGCGGGGTTCGGGCATCGGAGTCGCCGCGGTGATCGCGGTTGACGATGATGCCGCCGACGAATCTGGCGACGTATTCACAGACGCTGCCTCGTTCGTAGAGGATTCTGGCAAAGGCCCTGCGGAGGCGGGTGAAGGATTGGCCATCCTTGACGGCCCAATCGTTGATATCCTTGATCAGGGAGTCTGAGAGATCGATCTGGAAGGAGGCGAATTGCTTGACGTCGCGGCCCATGTCGAAGCGGTTGGCGAGGGGGTCGGGGGAGAAGACCCACATGGTGTCCTCGTCGGTGCCGTAGTCGAGGCCGGCCTCCGCGACGCGTCCGGCGACCTTGGCGAGGAGGTCATCCTCGGACTTGTAGGGTTCGCCGACGGGTCTGTACCCGTACTCGATGGCCCAGTAGTCGTAGGGGCCGATGGAGCGGGTGGTATAGGAGCCCTGCTTCTTTCCGCGGGGGGCGACGATGGCGGGGTTGTAATCCATGACGGAGCCGACGTTGGCGTCGCCTGCCAGTTGATGCTCTTCAATTTCGTTCATGGGAAGCCAGGTGCTGGCCTTGAAGTTATGCCTGAGGCCAAGGCAGTGGCCGACTTCGTGCATGACGACTTCCTTGATGACCTGTCCGATGAAGTCCTCGTTGTTTCTGCCGAGGCCCTGGGCTTCGAGGGCGATTCCGGCGAACTGCATTTGATGGGCCATGCCGGCGGCGCACTCGCAGAGGGGTCGGCCGCGACGTTGGAGGTGCTTCAAGAGATTGAGGCGGAACTCGGCCTCGGAGTCCTCCTGGATGCGAACGTTGGGGAGGAGATTCTGCATGGGAGAGCGATAGGCCCACTGGGGATGGGCCTTGAAGAAGGATTCGGCGAGTGGCTCATAGGGGCGCCAGCCTTCCTCGTTGCCGGTCATGTTGGCGTAATCCTGGACGAAGTAGCGGACCATGGAGTCGTCGAAGACGATGTCGGCGTCGAAGATTTGTCCGGTGAGGGGGTGGTCCCTGGAGGGGCCCATGGCGAAGCCGACGCCGGTGACGATCCAGCGGAAGAAGTTGTAGCGAACGTCTTCCGGGTCGAGGTCCTTGGTGTCCGGGTCGTAGTCTTCCTGCTGCTTGACCTCGAGTGCGTCGAGGAAGCCGCACTTTTCGTAGGCCTTGTTCCACTCGAGGATTCCCTCCTTGACCCAGCGGCGGTAGGGAAGAGGGACGGTTTTCTCGATGTACCAGATGATGGGGTTCTTGGGGGCGCTGAGCTTGGCGGCGGGGTCGCGCTTTTCGAGACGCCAGCGGTTGATGTATCGATTGAAGAGGGTGTTGCTGTCGTGCTCCTTGGTCCAGTCCTTCCTGGCGGTGAGGAAATAGCCGACGCGGTCATCGGCGACGCGCGGCTGATAGCCCTTGGAGGACTCGGGGACCTTGGAGATGCTGTAGTGGAAGAGCATCCGGCGTCCTGAGTCCTTTCGCATGAGGGCGAGGTCGGCGGTGAGTTCGACGTTCTGGGGGAAGGCCTTGAACTTGGCCCACTTGCTGAGAGCGGGATTGATCTGTCCGCCGCCCCATTCGCCGATGCCGGAGAAGTCGCCCTTGAAGAGGGAGTCGAGGTCGATGATGAAGTCGCCATCCTTCATGGTGACAATGGGGACCTGACGGAGGATGAGGTCGCCGCCGTAGCTTCGCTTGATGACGTCGGCGACGGGCTTGTCGCCACCCTCGACGTACCTGGGGTCGACGCGCATGAGGATGAGGTTCTTGTCCATGCGGTCGAAGTAGGCCAGGAAGTGATCGAGCTGGAAGCCGGTGGCGAAGGGTCCGCCGGACATGCTGGTGGCGATGAGGAATTGCTGGTTCAGCATGGCGGCGGGGATCTGGGCGCGGAGGCTGTCTTTTTTCTTGTTAGACCAGAGCTTGATCATCGGGGTCTCGGCGGCGGAGACCTCGGCGTAGTCCTTCATGACTTCATCGAAGGGGGGGAACTCGGGTTTTTCCTTGGGCTCCGGCGCCTTCGTGGGGGCGTCCTGCGGGGGGCGCTCGGCAGGAGGCGGGGCGCTGGCCACTGGGCCGGCTGCGATGAGAATCGCGAGCGAGAAGAGGAGAGCGGTGGATCGCAACGATCTTGCTGACATGGGGGACTCCTTAGCTTGAAAACGGGTTGTCTGGACCCGGTCGATTGCGGTGTCGGCGTGGGCACTCGCTCTCAGTGACGAGGCGGGCAGCCGAGGCCGCGGGACTGTCTCCGGGCATAGTAGACATACGTAAGGCGGCCGAGTGGTTCACAAGTTTGCCCCGGGCCGCGAGCCGGTTTGGCGAGTCAAAGAGATATCGGCGAAGGCCCGGCGTCGCGGCAACGCAACGGGCGTCAGAGATTCTCGCTGGGGAATGGGGCAAAGGGAAGATCTCAGGTGGAAATTGGAGGATTCTTGGGTGGAATCTTCGGAAGAGAGAGGTTTGTCCATTTTTTGCGAGGCAGCCACGGCGATTGATTCTCGTAACGATATTATTGACACATAGTTATACGTATTCAATCGACCTTGGTGCCGTAGTTTGTACCGTGCCGCGCGAGTCGGGTTTCAGGGTTGAGAGTGCGAGTCTGGGGCGGGAGGCCTGGTTTGACAGGCCATTTTGAGCGTGCTAGCGTCCGAGGCTTCCGCAATTGGGGAAGACTCGAGCTGCGGCCGTTGAGTGGGCTGGGGGCGAAGCCGATATACGCTGGAGTTTTGGGAGCAGAGGAGCGGTTGGGATTCGTCCGAGCGGCAAGATGATACGTAACTTCATGGTTTACAGCCTGTTGAAGTAAGTATGGCCAAACGAGCGGCACGAGCCAAAGGGAAGTCATCACCTGAAGGGGGACGGTCCGGGCCCGCCCTGGTGATCGTGGAGTCGCCTGCGAAGGCACGGACCATCAACAAGTATCTGGGCAAAGAGTACCTGGTGAGGGCGTCAAAGGGGCATGTTCGGGACCTTCCGCCGCATCGGTACGGGATCGACCCTGGGCGGAACTTCGAGCCAAGCTACGAGATTCTTGCGAGCCACAAGAAGACAGTTGGGGAGCTTCAAGAGTTGGCGGATCAGGCCGAGGTGGTCTATCTGGCGACGGACCTGGACCGCGAGGGGGAGGCGATCGCCTGGCATCTGGCGCAGGCGCTGGGTCTGTCGGCGAAGAAGATCCGCCGAGTGATTTTCAACGAGATCACCAAGAGCGCGATCGTGGAGGCGTTTTCCAAGCCGCACGAGATCGATCAGGCAAAGGTGGACGCACAGCAGGCCCGGCGGATTCTGGACCGGGTGGTGGGGTATGAGCTGTCGCCGCTTCTTTGGAAGAAGGTGGCGAAGGGGTTGTCGGCGGGGCGCGTTCAGTCGGTGGCGGTTCGATTGATCGTGAACCGTGAGGAGGAGATCTCGGCGTTCGAGCCTCAGGAGTATTGGTCGATCGAGGGGGCTTTCGCGACACAGGCGGAGGAGGCGAAGAAGCTCGGCGCCCAGTGGGCGGAGTTCCTGCGGTGCGGCGGCGAAAAGCGGTCCGTGGGGGCTGGGGCGGATGACAACGGGCCGACGCAGAAGGAGCGCGCGGGTTGGCTGGGAGAACGAGGCTGCTTCAGCGGCGGCCTGACGGAGATGGGCGGCGAGCCCTTCAAGGCGGAGGGACGGCTGGAGGCTGCGAAGGGCAAGACCAGGCGGTTTACGAGCGGGCTCGAGCGAGCGAGGCCGATCGCGGAGGCGCTGGGCTTCACGGTGGAGCGGGTTGGGGAGGAGGAGTGGGCGCAGTACGCCCATCTGGGGCTGCGGCGGATCGAGATGATTGGGTCGCTCTCGAGCGGCTCGTCGCCGGCGTTCGTGGTGAAGGGGATCGAGACGAAGCGGTCGCGTACGAAGCCTTCGGGGCCGTTCACGACGGCGACGCTTCAGCAGGCGGCGGCGAATCAGCTCCGGTACCCCACATCGAAGACGATGAAGATCGCCCAGGCGCTGTACGAGGGGATCGACATCAAGACCGGCGAGGGAAACGTCGGCCTGATCACCTACATGAGAACGGACTCGACGAATCTATCGGGCGAGTCGATCAACGCGGTTCGGCGGTACATCGGGGCGTCGTTCGGCGAGCGGTATCTGCCGGAGTCGGCGAACCGGTACGGCAGCAGCAAGCAGGCGCAGGAGGCGCACGAGGCGATCCGGCCGACGGACGTGACGCGGACGCCCGAGGCGATGCGCGGGCACATGACGCCGGAGCAGCAGAAGTTATACACGTTGATATGGAACCGTTTCGTGGCGTGCCAGATGACGCCGGCGGAGTGGGACTCGACGACGGCGACGGTGGCGGCCCCGACGGGTGCGGGCCAGGCGGTGTTCAAGGCGTCGGGGCGGGTGCTGGCGTTCGACGGGTTTTATCGCGTGACGGGAGTGCCGAAGAGCAGCGAGGACCAGCTTTTGCCTGCGTTGGCGGAGGGGCAGCGGGTGTATCCGCTGTCGATCGAGCCGAGGCAGCGATTCAGCGCGCCGCCGCCGCGCTATACGGAGGCGTCGCTGGTGAAGACGCTGGAGGCGGAGGGGATCGGCCGGCCGAGCACCTACGCGGCGATCATCAAGACGATCCAGGACCGGGGGTACGTGGAGCAGGAGGACCGGCGATTCTATCCGACGCCGCGCGGCAAGGTGGTGACGGAGAAGCTGGTCTCTCACTTCCCGAAAATCATGGACGTTCGGTTCACGAGCCACATCGAGGAGGACCTGGACAAGATCGAAGAGAAGCAGATGGAGTGGCACGAGGTTCTGCACGAGTTCTACGATCCCTTCAAGGAGGCGCTGGCCAAGGCCCACGAGGAGATGGAGGCGGTGCGGGCGGAGCCGAGCGACTACACCTGCGACGCGTGCGGCAAGGCGATGGTGTATCGGCTGGGGCGGAGCGGGCGGTTCCTGTCGTGCACGGGCTATCCGGAGTGCACGAACACACGCGACGTGGACCGGGACGGCAAGCAGATCGAGCCGGTGTTCGGGGCGGAGCCTTGCGAGGCTTGCGGCAAGCCGATGGCGATGCGGAAGAGTCGAATGGGGCCGTTCCTGGGCTGCACGGGGTATCCCGAATGCAGCACGACGAGGCCGTGCGACGAGCAAGGGGTGGCCCTGAAGAAGGTGAAGGCGGAGGACATTCGGGAGCGGTGCGCGGAGTGCGGCGCGGAAATGGCGGTGCGATTCGCGCGTGGGCGGGCCTTCCTCGGGTGCACGAAATATCCGGAGTGCAAGGCGACGTCGCCGATGCCGGCGGGGGTGTATGTGGAGCGACCGAAGCCGGAGGATGCCGGCGCGCGATGCGACAAGTGCGGGAGGCCGATGGTGATCCGCAAGAGCCGGCGAGGGCCGTTCCTGTCTTGCTCGGGTTTCCCGCGTTGCCGCAACGCGATGCCGATGGAGAAGCTGGAGTATTTGAAGGGGCACGAGGCTGACGGAAAGACGCCAGCGGCGCCGAGCGAGGCTGTGAACGGGAACGGAAAGACTCACGGCGCGAGCCGGGCGAAGGCGCGAGGCAAGCGATTGAGCAAGGAGGAAGTCAAGGCATTGGGACCGCCGCCGACGGGCTTCGCCTGGACGCTGACGGGCAGGCCGGTGGTAGAGACGTGGCCGGAGGAGTCGCTACGGTGCTTCGAGTGCGGGGGGGAGATGGTGCTGCGGACGGGCCGGTTTGGTCCGTTCTACAGCTGCGGCCGATGCAAATCGGCGGCGAACCTGCGCGGGGAGGCGAAGAAGCGAGCAGAGGAGGAGCTGCCGGCGGAAGCGAAGGCCAAGCCGATCGAGACGGACGTGAAATGCCCGGACTGCGGATCGAAAATGTTGCTGCGGATGGGTCGGACTGGGCGGTTTTTGGGGTGTCGAGCCTATCCGAAGTGCAAGAAGACGATGGAGGCGCCGCCTGGGCTGTTGCGTGAGGTGGCGGCGGAGTTGGCGGAGGCGAAGGCGTAGGGGGACGTGCGTGTCCCCCGGCGGAGCCGGGGGCTGAGGGATCGTCGCCAAACGGCAAGCCGAATCGAGGCGGTGGGTAGAAGAGCGGGTCGCGTGCGGGATCGTCGCCAAACGGCAAGCCGAATCGAGGCGGTGGGTAGAAGAGCGGGTCGCGTGCGGAGGCGTCGCCAAACGGCGAGCCGGGGGGCGGTTTCGATCGCTGCGCGGGGGCGGGGGAAAGGGGTGTTGAGTCGAGGGGATGGGGGGGCCTAGTATTCGTCTCGATGATCGTTTTGGAGAGCACGCTCGAGGTGGTGAAGGCGGCGTCGCAGGTCTCGATTGACGATGCGGCGATCGAGCGATGGGCGGCAGCGACGACGGCCGACTCTCTGTCGCCATCCGGGCACGAACTCTTGGGACAGCTCGGGGGAACGCAGTCGCAGGTGGCGAACCTGGTGCTGCTGATCGACGCGCTGAATTTCTGTTTTTGGTCTTCGGAGCCGATCACGGTCGAGTGGCGGGGACGGCGCTACGAGCGCTTCGAGGCAATGATGGTGTCGCTGATGCTGGCGGCGCGTCAGGACGCGAGGTGGTACGAGGCGAAGTACTGGCTGGAGGTTCCGTCGGAGGAGATTCGGCGCGTGCTGGCGGGCAAGGGAGAGCTGCTGCTGATGGAGGAGCGGGAGCGGATCATCCGGGAGACGGGCCGGATCGTCGTGGAGCGGTTCGACGGCGAATTCATCCATGCGATCGAGTCGGTCGCCGGGCGGGCGTGGCCGCTGGCGGTTCTGCTGATGACGGAGTTCGACTCGTTTCGCGACGTGAGCGCCTATCGGGGCCGGATGGCGTATTTCATGAAGCGGGCGCAGATTTGCGCGCTGGACGTGTCGGTGGCCTGGCAGTTGGCGGGTTGCGGCGGGCTGGCGGGGGTTGAGGTTCTCTCGGCGATGGCGGACTATCGGCTCCCTCAGGCGCTACGTCACCTGGGAATCATGCGGCTGTCGTCGGCGCTGGAGGCGTCGATCGAGATGGGCGAGGAGACGGAGGCCGGCAGCGAGGCGGAGGTGGAGATTCGGGCGTGCACGGTCCAGGCGGTGGAGCGGATGGTGAAGGCGATGGCTGGGCGCGGGGTGAAGACGGCGGCGTGGGCGGTGGATTGGCATTTGTGGGCGCTTTCGCACCGGGATGAGGTTCGTGCGAAACACCACAAGACGCGAACCGTTTACTATTGAATTCGACCGCGGGGGGTCGATGGGAATGATCTGGGGCGTCGAGGAACTGGACAATCGGAGGTGCCGCGTGCGACGAGATGGAGCGAGCAGGACCGCCAAGCGGCAAGCCGGAGGCGGGGTGTTCTCGCGCTGCGCGGGGGCGGTTCACTTGGGGGACGGCCGCGCGGGCGAGGTTTCGAGCGCTTTGCGGGGGCCCTCGTACAAAGGGATGGCCTGGTTGGGGGTAATCGTTGCGAGTGCGTTGGTGGGCTGCGCGAAGCCGGAGGTAAGCATCCCGAGCGGGATTCGGATCGAGGGATACGAGGAGAAGATCAAGCGGATAGGAGCGGACCCGATCGCGTACCTGGAGGAATGTCTGGCGGTGTCGCGGCGGGTGAAGTCCTTCAAGACGGACTTTCAACGACAGGAGCGGCTGGGGGTGTTTCATGAATTGAAGCCGATGGAGAACATCCTGGCGGAGTATCGTGACGAGCCGTTCAGCGTGCGGTTCACCTGGAAGGACAAGAAGAGCAAGTATCTCCAGTGCGTGTACATAGAGGGGCAGGAGAACGGGCTGGTGCAACTCATGCCGCGGCAGGGGCCGTTCGGTCTGCCGCCGAGCGTGCAGAAGTGGCCGGCGAAGTTGGCGGTGGAGTTTCATCAGTCGAGGAACCCGATCACGGACTTCGGCCCTCGGCGGCTGTTGGAGCGGACGCTGGACCGGATAGAAGAGGCGCGTGCCCATGGGGAGGTGTCGATTCAGCTGCGCGACGCGACGGAGATTGGTCCGGCGAAAGAGCCGTGCTTTCACCTGGAGCTACGGTATCCTGCGGGCGACAAGTATCCGTGCAAGCTACAGGACTTGTACATTCACGCGCAGACGCAACTGCCGGTGGCGACGTATTTGTGGCTGCCGGGCCGCGACGAGCGGTCGGAGGCAACGCTGGACGGGATGTACGTTTATGGGCGGCTGGACCCCGAGGCGCGGCTGACGGACGCGAACTTCGTGATCGAGCCGGTCAAGCAGGCGAAGAAGACGAACAGAAAAGGCACCAAGGCGCGGGAAGGCGCGGAGACCGGGGGGGCGGCGGCGATGACGGCGGGGGGCGTGGAATAATCCGGCGGCGGTGAGGAATTGAACTGAATGAAAGCGGGATGGATTAGGGCTGGGGCGCTACTTGCGGCGGCGCTGGCGATGTTGTCGGGGTGCGACCCGGCTGCTCGGGACAAGGCCCGGCGCGAGGCGACGAGCAAGGCGGCGGAAGTGACGCAGGCGACGACGCAAAAGGTGGAGGAGATCAAGGAGCGGGTGGAGCCCTACGTGGAGAAGGGGGTTGAAAAGGCGCGGGAGGCCATCACGAAGGGCAAGGAGAAGGCGGGCGAGTTGAAGGAGGCGGCGAAGCCATACGTCGAGAAGGCGAAGGCTGCGACGACACAGGCGGTCGAGGAAGTGAAGCGGGCGACGACGCAGGCGGTGGAGAAGATCAGGGGGGATTGAGGGGAGATCGCCAGACGGCAAGCCGGGGGCATGATTGCGAGCGCTGCGTGGGGCGGGGTACAGGGCGGAGGATCATCATTCGCAGGTGGCAGCTTCACAGGGGCCCGGAATAAAATAGGCGCCTTGACCCGCGACTTGTTGACAAGCTTCCATTGTTCTGAAGTCGCAATTGTATCTACCATCGGGATAGCAGCAGACTCCGTGGTTGCACAGGTCCATGGCGGCCAACCCGGGGCAGGTTATGTCCTCGTGGAAGGCGAAGAAGGCGGCCCCAAGACTCGTCGCGATCGATTCACATTCCGTTCGATCAAATGCGGCGTGACACTCGTAATTGCCGATGCAGCATGCGCCCATCGGCGTACAAAGGGCGGTTTCACACGGGAGGCCGAGATTGAATCGGCCGCCTTCGTCGGTGCAGGGGAGCGCGCCAAGCGGGCGGCATCCACGGGACACGTCGAATCGCCTCGTGCAGCATGCGCCGGTGTCGCCTGAGAGACACCCCGCGCCCAGGATGAAGGTGCTCGGCGGCAGGCATTCGGAGGACCGGCGCACGAGACAGACGGTTAACCCACCCGCCGGAGTCCTGCACGCGCCGTAGCAGCCGAGGCCGCACTGAGCCGTGCACGGGATGCAGGCGTGTTCCTGATGATCGGCGATTCGGGTGAGGGCATTGCTGATCCGAGTGAGCGCATCAATCAAGAGCGACTCCAGGCGCGTGGGCGCGCGGCCTTCTCGTGCGATTCGCATCATCATGTCTTCTGCCAGTGAGCTGTGGCCCAGGGCCTGCCTACCCAGAAAATTGAGGTAATCCGGCATGTCCCGAAACGGCGGGGCATTCTGAAACGTGGCCGTGATCTGTTTGGCTTGGTTCTTTGCCGATCTTTCCGCCGTCTCACCGGCCTGCTTTTCAGAATCAGGCAGCGGGCCCCAGGTTGAGGCGCCTGACATCGGAAGGACTCGGACCTTGACGGCATACGCCTGCGCGTCGGGCAGGGCGGGCGAGGACGAGAGGGTGCGCGCGTTGGCCGACGTCGCGAGGTCATAGGTGTGCATCTCCGACGTGGGGCCATCGTCGATGATCGCGGTCACCTCGGAGCCATCGAGGCTCCAGGCGAAGGCGGCATGAGAGGAGCCCCAGAAAATCTCCGACGGAAACAACAGGCCATTTAGGATGACGCGGAACGTCGTTCCGGTATCGGTAAGGGTATAAACGCCGCTGCCGAACTGGCCGCACGTTCCATCAATGAGCCCGATGAGAGCGCCTCCATGATCGCTCTGGCATGGCAGGTTGGAGCAGGATTGAAGGTTGCTGGCGCAGAGCACCGTCAGGACCGCGAGAGCGCCCGATCTGGGTCGGCGCATCGAGGGCCGTTGATGCCGCCGTCGGGGACTGCCTGCGGGAGTCGGCGAGGCTTGGGGGTGACTTTCCCTGCACATGATTCCACTCCTCAGCTGACGGGGCGATCCGTTCCTTGGTTTTATGCTCGCGGTTCCACCGAAGCCGAGTGAGGGTGAACCTATCTTACCCTATTGGCGCGCGTCCCAGGATGGAAAATGGGGTCGAGCCAATCCGCTCTAGCGGTTCCCAATTGAGTGGCCGATGGGACGTGCGTTTCCATCACCGGCGGGCAAGCCCGCCGGCTAAACGAGGCCCTCGGCCGCAGGGTCCACTGAGTCGGGAAGCGGGCTAGGGCCGGATCAGCCGAAGCGGCCGCGCTCTTTGGGGGCGGAAGCGCGGAGCAGGTCAAGTTGGTAGTCGCCGATGTAGCCTTTTGATTGGAAGTGCCTGAAGAGGTCGTCGACGGCGGGAAAGACCTTGGTGGCGGTCTCGGTGATGAAGGGCGACGGCTCTTTCTTGGGCCGCCAGATGATGTAGACCTCCTTGGTGCCTTCGAAGGCGTGCTGCAATTCGCGCTCGACGCCGCTGGAGAGGCCGGGGATGCCGCCGGCCAGTTCGGGGACGTAGCTGACGATCATGTCGGACTGGTCGATGAGCTTGAAGTCGCGGGCGTAAATCTGGCTGTCGATGTCGGGGGCCACTTCAATGACTTCACGGACGTCGAAGCCGATTTTCTTGCCGTGGACCTCGATGGTGATCTTGCTCTCGCCGCGCTTGGTGGCTTCGGCGGCCTCGAAGAGGAGCCGCTTTTCATCGAGGTCGCCGGGGTCGAAGCAGATGAAATGCTCGGCGAGGGCGTCGCGGAAGCCGTCAATCTCGGCGAGTACGTTGGGCATGTCCATGACGTGGGACATGGGAAAGCTGGGATAGATGCGCTTGGTCTTGGGCTCGAACATGAGCCGGACGAGGGACTCGGCCGTGGAGGACTCGTGGCCGCGGGCGAGGACATAGTAGCGGCCGTGACCGCCGATGGCGTGGGAAAGGATCTCGGTGGCGAGGATTTCCTCCTCGCGCCAGACCATGATGTCCTTGAGAGTATGGATGATGTCATGGTCGCGGAGGAGTCGTTCGTGGACGGCATCGAGGTTGTCGACCAGGGTGACGTAGAGGTCGGCGTTTAGCGCGGTCATGTGGTCGAAGTCGAATGCCTCGAAGAGGCCGTGCTTCCAGCGAAAGGTGGCGTGGGTGTTGATGATGAGATTTTGATTTTTTTCGGCGGTGGCGAGGATGTCTCGAAAGACGGCCCTGCGGAGGGTGTTGAGCCGGCTGCGGGGCAAGTCGAGGATGCGTCCGGGGACGACGTCGGGGGCCTCGCGATACATCATGTCGCCGACGTTGCAGAGGGTGAGGTGGTGGCCTCGGGCCTCGGCGAGGCGGACGACTTCCTGGAGGAAGGCTTTCTTGTCGACGCCGACCTGGCCGGTGACAAGGACGCGAACGCCCAAGTGGCCGGTCCTGCCGAAGAGGGTGGCGTTCGCGTTGGGCATGAGGGGGCCTTCCTCGGTTGAGTTTAGCGGGAGAAGGGGGAGAGCGCCAAACGGCAAGCCACGGGGATAGTTACGAGCGCTGCGCGGGGACGGTTTCGCCGGAGGCGTCGCCAAACGGCAAGCCGGGGGCGGGGTCACGAGCGCTGCGCGGGGGCGGTTCGCGTGGGTTGGGGGCGGCTACCAGTCGAGCGGGGAGCGCCAGGCGCGGTAGAGATCGGCGAGGGGGATGGGGTTGGGGGCGGGGCGCGACCCGGGCAAAATCGTCAAAAGCGGGTCGTCGCGGCGGTCTTCCAGCGCGGCGAAGGAGCAATGGGGCAAATCCCCCAGGAGGCGGCGAAAGGCGTCGACTCGATCGTTGGGGAGCTGGACAAGGTACAAGGCCGGGGCCTCGATGAAGAAGCGCTCGGGGTCGGCGGTGACGGTGCAGGAACGCCAGCCTGCGAGGCACATCTCGGCGCAGGTGACGAGGGGGCCGCCCTCGCTGACGTCGTGGGCGGCGCAGATGAGGCCCTCGCGGATGAGTCGAGCGACGGTCTGGTGGGTGCGAAGCGCGAGGGGGGCATCAAAAAGGGGTAGAACGGGCGCGGCAGCGGATTGCTCGCGGGAGGGACGATCGCGCGGGCTGAAACCATATCCCCCGGCAGAGCCGGAGGCTAAGGGTTCGTCGTGAAGCCCGCGGGTCGGTTGGCCGACGAGGAGGAGCCGGTCGGCGTGCGGCTTCGCGTCCATGGTGAGGGCGCTGTTGACGTCGTCGAGGATGGAGACGGCGGAGATGAGGAGCGAGTAGGGAATGGCGATGCGGCCGTCGGTGACCAGGTCACCAGCGAGGAAGGCGCGGGATGGATGGGCCGCGGCGGCGGAACGGAGGTCGTCGAGGTCGGCGGGGTCGAGGGCGAACTCGTTGTTGAGGGAATCTTTTCCGCTGATGAAGGGCAGGCCATAGGCGAGGGCGAGATCGTGGCAGGCCTGGCAGGCGCGGACGAGGGCGCCCATGCTGTCGGGTCGATCGACGCGAGGCCAGCAGAAGTTGTCGAGGATGGCGGTTCGGGCGGGGTCTCCGCCGACGCAGACGACGTTTCGCAGGGCCTCGTCGATGGCGGCGACGGCCATCCAATAGGGGTCCAGATCGGCGAGATGCGGCGCGAGGCCGCAGGCGATGGCTACGCCGCGAGTCGAGTCGAGTCGGGGACGGATAACGGCGGCGTCGGAGGGGCCGTCCCATGGGCCGACGAGCGGTTTGACGACGGAGCCGGCCAGCACTTCGTGGTCGTACTGCCGGACGATCCAGTGTTTTGACGCGGTGGTGGGGTTTGCGAGGAGGGATTTCAATTGGGCGGCGACGTCCGGGTCGGCGGGATCCGAGGACGTCGCCAAACGGCAAGCCGAATTGGAAGGCTGCGCCGAGAGGCCTGTCGCGCGCGAAGTGTCTCCAAACGGCAAGCCTGGGGGACGGCCGCGCGGGCTGAAGCCCGCGGCTCCTCGATGCGCCGGCGGGGGCCACTCGGCGAGGCGTTGGTTCTTGGGGAGGCCCTTGTGGAGGAATGTCAGGTCGAGGTCGCCGACGGTTGTGCCACGATATCGCACGATGAGACGGCCGGAGTCGGTGAATCGTCCGATGACGGAGGACTGGACATCCTCGTCGGCGGCGAGGGCGAGGATGGGGTGGAGCAGCGAGGCGGGCACGGCGAGGACCATTCGCTCCTGGGACTCGGAGATCCAGATTTCGTCGTATCGCAGGCCGGTGTACTTGAGAGGAACATCTTCCAAGTTGACCTCAGCGCCGGTGTGCGCGGCCAATTCGCCGACGGCGGATGAGAGGCCGCCGGCGCCGCAGTCGGTCACGGCGGAGTAGAGGCATCGGATGGAGCCGTCCTCGGCGGGGTGGTCGCGGGCCAGTAGAAGAAAGTCGAGGACCATTTTTTCCTGGATGGGGCTGCCGATCTGGACGGCGTGGGCGAACTCTTCCTCGTGTGAGTCGGAGAGTTCGGCGCTGGAGAAGGTGGCGCCGTGGATGCCGTCGCGACCGGTTCTGCCGCCGATGAGGACGATGGCGTCGCCGGGGTTGGGACGCTTGGCGATGCGGTTTCGGGGGATGAGGCCGAGGCACCCGCAGAAGACGAGGGGGTTGCCGAGATAGCGGTGATCGAAATGGACGGCGCCGTTGACGGTGGGGATGCCCATGCAGTTTCCGTAGTCGCGGACGCCGGCGACGATACCCTGTAGAACGGAGCGGGGATGGATGACGCCTTTGGGGACGGCGTCGGTGGGCCAGTCGGGTGGGGCGACGCAGAAGACGCTGGTGTTGGCGAAGGGCTTGGCGGCGAGGCCGAAGCCGAGGACGTCGCGGATGACGCCTCCGACTCCGGTGGCGGCGCCGCCGTAGGGTTCGATGGCGGAGGGGTGGTTGTGGGTCTCGACTTTGAAGGCGACGGCGAACTGATCGTCGAAGGCGATGGCCCCGGCGTTGTCCTCGAAGACCGAGAGGCAGCGGGGTCCGCGTCCAGCGGCGATGAGCGTGGCGGTCGCCTTGGCGATGGTGTCGGCCAGGAGGTTGTCGTAACGGATCTCGACGTCGAGGGGCGACGACTCGGGCCGGCCGGTGGGGTCGCCGAGAGAGGGCATCGGCGCCCCGCGATAGACGACCGGGCTCTTGAGCGTCTTGTGGACGCAATGCTCCGACCAGGTTTGGGCGAGGGTTTCGAGTTCGAGGTCGGTGGGGTCTCGGCCGAGGGCGCGGTAGTGGGCCTGAATGGCGTGGAGTTCCTCGCCGGAAAGGAACAGGTGTGCCTGGCGACTGAGGCGCAGGAGGGCGGTCTCGTCCAAATCGCGGATGGCGACGTGGCGGAGGACGAAGCGACATGGGCGGGCAGCGGTCGGGGGCTCGATCGGTCGGGTACCCGGGAGGACGTCCTCGATGCAGTCATTGCCGAGCAAGCGCCGGATTCGTTTGAGTTCCGCGTCGGCCGGGGCGGGCGACAGCTCGTAGCGGCGAGCGGTTCGGGCGTTGACGGCTTTGATGCCCATGTCGGCGAGGGCCAAGATGGTTGAGTCGGCGACGTTGTCCATGATGCCGGGCTTCAAATGGACCTCGATGGGGAAGACGGTGGGGTCGTCCGGAAGGGGGTCGGCCTGGGACTGGCAGCGGAAGACCTCCGCGAGGGGGTCGGTCAGAAGCTCGGCGGCGACCCGTTCGGCAAGAGTGCGTTCGGTTTCGGAGCCGCCGGATTGGAGGTCGATCAGGAAGAGGCGGCTGGTATGGACGGCCTTGACGGAGGCGATTCCGAAGGCACGAAACAGAGCGGCAATGTGAGTCGCATGGGGGTCGTGGAGGCCAGGTCGGGGCCTGACATCGAATCTCCAAAGTCCCATAAGTTAAATCCTGGGCGGGGAAAAGCTGGGCTCTGAGCCAGCCTTAATATCTTGTTGTTGCTTGATTTAGTAGCCTAGTTAGCCTACTATTCTGGCGGCCGGAGCATATCCATCGGTCCTGGCGGCGTCAATTGCCCCTTGTCGATGAGAATGGTTCAGGCTAAGTTTCCCGGTTTGGGTGGCGAGGATTGCCGCCCAGGCCAAGTGTACCGGCCGACGACGGCCGGTAGCAGGTCAAGGCGTGATGAACGCAAGGAACGGGCTCGTTTACCCTCGCGCGGGAGGCGACGCTCTGGCGACAACGACACCGATCGCCAAAGTTGCCCGTTTCTGACTTCCGGCAGCCAGTTCAAAGGATCGCCCGGGCAGAGTTCGGGTCTGAGGGTCGGCGATCACCTGTCGATGCTGGCTGGGACGGATTTCGAGGAGCTTCATGAGTACGATCAGCAATGGCTCGAACGGTACAGGCGGAGTGGGGTACCTGGAATTCGAGCGTCCCCTGGCAAAGATCGAGAAACACATCGAGGAGATTGAGGTCCTGCAATCGGTGAACGGCCGTGACGACTCGGCCACGATCCGGAAGATGCGGGCCGAGTTGCTTGCCGCCCGCCGAAAGCTGTATTCGCGGCTGACGGCCTGGGAGACGGTGCAGGTTGCGCGACATCCGAAGCGGCCGTTGGCGCCGGAATACCTGGGGATGATGGTGCGCGATTTCTGCGAGTTGCACGGGGACCGGAACTTCCGGGACGACCGGGCGATCATCGCGGGGTTCGGGCGGATCGGTCCTCACAAGTGCATGTTCATCGGGCACAACAAGGGGAAGGACACGAAGGAGCGGCTGGAGAACTGCTTCGGCATGGCGCATCCGGAGGGCTATCGCAAGGCGCTGGCGAAGATGCGGTTGGCGGAGAAGTTCGGGGTGCCGGTGGTGTGCCTGATCGACACGGCGGGGGCGTATCCGGGGATCGGGGCGGAGGAGCGGGGGATCGCATACGCCATCGCGGTGAACCTGATGGAGATGTCGCGGCTGCGCGTTCCGGTGGTTTGCGTCGTGATCGGCGAGGGAGGATCGGGCGGTGCGCTTGGGATCGGCGTGGGCGACCGAGTGGCGATGTTGGAGCACGCGTACTATTCGGTGATCTCGCCGGAGGGTTGCGCGGCGATTCTGTGGAAATCCGCGGAGCATGCGCAGACGGCGGCCAGCGCGCTGAAGTTCACGTCCAAGGATCTGAGGCGGCTGAAGTTGATCGACGAGGTCATCAAAGAGCCGCTCGGCGGGGCTCACCGAGATCCGGAGGCGACGGCCAAGAGCGTGGAGACATACATCGTGGACACGCTTCGGGAGTTGAAGCGGATTCGCGTGGAGACGCTGGTCAAGCGGCGGTACAACCGGATTCGGCAATTGGGATCGTTCTTCACGCAGGAAGAGGCCCCGGCCCCGGCCAAGCCTCGTGCCAAATCGGCGCCGGTCGTCGCGAGGCGGTTGGCGAGGTCGGCGGGGGTTGCGCCGATGGCGGTCGGAGTCGAGGCGTAGGGCGGTAGGCCGGCAATCACAAGAACGGGGAGGGGGATTCGCCAAACGGCAATCCGCGGGGGCGGTTGTTCGCGCTGCGCGGGGGAGGTTGCAACGAGGCTGACGTCGCTGGGCGATGGTTGGGATGCGGCAGCGGCCGACGTGATATAAGATCAGGTGGAGCTATCCAGCGAGCATGGATAGGCGGCTCGGCGAATTCGGGAGGTTCGTCATGACCCAGCATAGGCGATGGGCGGATGCGGCCATTGGACGATCGGCGTGCCTGGGGGCGATGATGTCGATGCTCGCCGCCGCTTCGTGTAAGCCGCAAGAGAAGGCGCATTCGCCGACTGCTGAACGGGAGAGCGAGGCTGTCGCGCGCAACGAAGGCAAGGTGATCGTTCGCATAGCCGGCAGGAACGGCACGATAACCATCTACGAGGGCGCGGACGGCCCGCTTTACACGATGAATGCCGGCGATGGGAAGTTGGTCTTCGAGCTGCTCGCCGAGGCGGAAATCATCGAGCGCTATCCGGAGGTTTGGCGGCGCGTCGAGACCTATTTCGCGGGAAGAGAAATGCCCTGGGCCGGCACCAATCTGATCGGCCGCGGTGATTTCGAAACGAGAGCCGACGAATGGCCGTGAAGGGCGGCGCGGAGACAAGAACGGCCGCGCGGGCTGAAGCCCGCGGCTCTTCGTAGGGACGGCGGGGAGGGCTGAAGGCCGCGATTCCTCGGAGGGGCGGAATGTCAGGATTGAATACGGCGCTTGAGGCGAAGCTGGAGCGAATGCGGGAGATTCTGCGCTCGCTGCGGAGCGTCGCGGTCGCCTTCAGCGGCGGGGTTGATTCGACGTTCGTGCTCAAGGTGGCGGCCGACACGCTGGGGGCGGGCCGGGTCCTGGCGGTGACGGGCCGCAGCGAGAGCATCTCGGCGGATGAGCTGGCAGCGGCGCAATCGCTGGCAGGGCAGATCGGCGTGGAGCACCTGGTGATCGACACGCGGGAGTTCGACGATCCGAACTATTTGGCGAACCCGACGAATCGGTGCTACTACTGCAAGACGGAGTTGTACGCGAGGATGGGGCCGATCGTCGCATCACGGGGGAATCGGACGATCGTGAACGGGACGAACGCGGACGACCTGGGCGACTACCGACCCGGACAGGAGGCGGCGCGGGAGCAGGCGGTGGCGTCGCCCTGCGCCGAGGCGGGGCTGACCAAGGCTGAGATTCGGTCGCTGTCGGGCGAGCTTGGGCTGGCGACGTTTGACAAGCCGGCGAGCCCTTGCCTGTCGAGCCGGGTGCAATACGGCGAGGAGATCACGCCGGAGAAGCTGCGGATGATCGAGCGGGCCGAGGCGGTATTGCGGAAGTTGGGGGCAAGCGTGTGCCGAGTGCGGCATCACGGGGAGCTGGCGCGGGTCGAAGTGGAGGCGGCGTTCATCGAGCGGATGGCGTCGGAGGCGGTGCGGGCCGAGATCGCGACGGCGCTGCGGGAGATCGGATATCGATACGTGACGCTCGACCTGGAAGGATTCCGCAGCGGGAGCATGAACGAAGTCATCGCGTTCGGGCGGAGGCAGGAGCGTGCGTTGAGCGGTTAGTGCGGGGCGATCGCCAAACGGCAAGCCGAAGCGAAGCGCTGCGCGGGGGCCCCGCGGGCATAAAGCCCGCGGCTCGTCGGGAAGCCCGCGGCTCGGAGGGGCGCCGTGGAAAAATCAGGCGGGTTTGATTCCGATTCTGGCGGTATGGGACTTGTGGTGGATGGCGAGGACGGTCAGGCGGTAGAGGACGCCTGAGCGGCCGCGGAATGTTTGCGAACCGCCGAGGGGCAAGTCACGAATTTTCTTGATGCGACGGTCGCCGTCGAAGAGATCGAGGTCCACCTCGAGGTCGTCGTCGGTGTCCCTGATTTCCATTTTGATGCCGTCAACGGCCAAGACGATGCGGGGATAGCGCCGGTCGCGCTCGCTGACGGTGTGGACGACGAGATACTCGCCGCCAGGTCGTGCGGTGGGTTTCAGGGGTGCGGGTTTTTTGGGCATCGAGTCGGCCGGTGGGGCGGCGGGTCCCACGTCGGCATCCAGTCCCCCGGCAGAGCCGGGGGCTGAGGGAGGTGAAGCGTTGTCGGTCAGCGTGGGAACGGGGTCGAGGGCGGAATCAGCTGGAGGTGGGGCAGCGTAGATGCGATTCGTTGATTGAGCCGAGGCGTCGTTGGAGGCGGGGGGCGGAGACGATGGATCAGAGTCGGATTGGGTGGGTTGGTTCGTAGTCTGGCGGATCGTGGCGAGGGAGTCGCCATGCGGCAAGCCTGGATTAGAGGTGTTCTCGCGCTGGGCGAGAGTGATTTCTGGAACGGGGGCGACGGTTTCCGGGGGCTCGGCGGGGCGGTAGGCGAGGGCTGTCCAGCCGCGTCGTAACCACTCGGCCCTGGCCTCGGCGATCTCGGCGGAGTGGTCGGTTTCGAGCCGCCGGATGAGTTGCGGGGCGTCGGGGTGGTTGGGCTGAATCTCCAGTGTTCGCATGAAGAGTCGCCAGGCATCGGCGTGGCGTCCCTGGTCCATGGCGGTGAGGGCGGCGCTTTCGGATTCGGCGGCGGCGGCGGGGACGATGCGCTCGAGGGCGGCGGCGACGGCGCCGCTGCCGTGATGCTTGACGGCGTCCCCGCGGTATTCGTCGTAGGCCTTTGAGGCGTCGCCGCGTTTTTCGGCTTCGCGGCCGATGCGATAGCGCTCGCCTCCGCCGCAGCCGGTTAGGTGAAGGAGAAAACAGGCGAGAACCAAGCACAAGCGCCGGGGCATCATGACTCCTGCCTCTCGGGTCTGAGGAGGGTGAGGTCGACGACGGACCTGTCCAAGGGGTAAGGCTCGGTCATGAGGACCCTGGGGGCGATGACGGATGAGACGAAGCGCCGGGTGGTGACGGAGGTGTGGCTGCCGTTCCAGCCGAAGCCGACGAATGAGGGCTGCCAAGGAACGGTGATGACGCGCCGATAGGCAGCGAGGGTGGAGGTCTCGGCGCCTGGCGGGAGGCGGAACCCATTCTTGCCTGCGCAGGGGCCGCCTTTGCCGTCGGCGTTGACGGGAAGTCCCTTGATGATGGCGTCGTGGGGGCTGGCGGTGGCGTAGAGATTTCGCTTGACGTGGGCCATGGCCTTGTTGAGCACGTGGTCAGCGGAAACGGAAGGAGAGAAGAGGACGACGTTGTCGACCTGGACGCCGGCCTTGAGCTGTTCGAGGGCGGAGAGGATGACGGCGGTACCGGCGGAGAGACCGAGGAGGTTGATGGGGGCATCGGGCTGGTCGTCGCGGGTTTTTTCGATTTTACGGGCCAGGCGTCGGGCGATGCTCTTGCTGCCGGCGTTGATGAGGTGGTCGTGGGCGGGGCCGAGGTAGGCGCTCCAGGAGAAGGTTTGGAAATCGCCGCTGTATCCCGCGTCGCGCAGGCCTGACTCGACGGAGCCGGCGCTGGAATACCATCCGGCGCCATCGAGGTAGATGACGACGGGGCCGGCGGTTTTTTGAGCGCAGCCGAGGTTGATTCCGGCGAGGACGGCGAGGCAGCCCAGGGAGGCCAGGACTGGTCGCGGAAGAAGGCGATTTCCCGCGAGGTAGTTCGGGGGGCGTGCGATCATGGTTTTGGTGGGGGGTCAGGTGCCGCCGGGTTCGGGGATGTCCCAGCCCTTGTCTTTTTCCCTTTGCTGAATTTGTTCGAGTGTGAGGGCGGTGGGCAGGGCGTCTTTCTTCTCGGTGAGGTTCGTGCCCTTGCTGAAAAGATCCTTATTCTTGGCGGTCCACTCCTTGTAGGGCTCGGGGACCTCGTCCTCGGTGTAGATGGCGTGGACCGGGCATTCGGGGATGCAAAGGCCGCAGTCGATGCAGGTGTCGGGGTCGATGACCAACATGGCGGGGTCGGTGGTCTCCCAGAAGCACTCGACCGGGCAGACGGTGGCGCAGTCGGTATAACGACAGTTGACGCATCGTTCGGTCACGACGTGGGTCATGGCGTGGATCCCTCTGGTATTCCGGTTGCCAGTGGGGAGGGGCCTGCTTGGCGACCGCTCCGCGAGGGGTCTATATCGCAGAGAAGCGTCGCTTCGTCAACCAGGGTGGGGGTAGGGGTGTGGTTGAGAGACGTGCCCCCCGGCGGAGCCGGGGGCTGAGGGATGGGGGGACGGCACGGCGCTGCATCCACCGCATCGCCAAAGGGCAAGCCGGGGGCGTGGGCGCTCCGGATGCCGACGGGGGCGCGAGCGGATTCGCGAAGCGGCAAGCGGGGGCGGAGTTAATCGCGCTGCGCGGGGACGATTACGCAGGGGGCGTTGCCAAAGGGCAAGCCGAATCAAGGCGTTGCGCGGGGAGGCGGGGGCGCAAGGTCCCAAACGGGAGGCTCGTTCTAGGTAATTTCCGCGCGACTGGGAGACGATAGCGACGAGGTGCCCAGGGAGGGGATCGGGGAAACGTATCAGGACCAGGGAGAAGCGGATGTTCCGAAAACGCAAATCGGAGCCGAGCCTGTTGGGCAAAGCGGCGGCGGTCTATCAAGCCGGCTTGGCGGCTTTCGAGGCGGGCCGATATGGCGAGGCGATCGAAACGCTAACGACTATCGCGGAAGAGAACAGTCTTCCGGGGACGTTGGCGCGGTTTTATCTGGGCCGGGCACATCTACAAGAGGGCGTCAGTGAGCTGAACGCGGGGCTTTATAGCCGCGCGGCGGCGCACTTCGCGGAGGCGCGGCGGATCAATCCGGACTCGACCGGGCTGTCGAGCTACATCGCGGCATGCCACGTGGGGCAGGGGCGGTTCGACCTGGCGGCGGCGGCGATGGAGCAGGAGCGCGCCTGCGAGACGATGGACGAGGACCTGGTGATTCGGCTGGCGCACGCCTTCGTCCGAGATTGCCAGCTTCCGCGAGCGGTGCAGGTGCTGAACGAGGCGATCGAGACGTCGCCGCGGCGGGCGGACCTTCGTCACCAACTGGGGCTGCTGCACGCCTCGGTGGGCGAGTACGTCGAGGCGGCGGGGCAACTGAAGGCTGCGGTGGAGTTGGCGCCGCTGAGCGCGGAGATTCATCAGCATCTGGCGATGGCGATGGCGGCGATGGGGGATGCGCGGGGGTCGATCCGGCACCTGGCGACGGCGCAGCGTTTGAGGCCGCACGATGCGCACACGGCGTTCCTGCTGGCGATGGGATTGAAGGCGACGAGGAGTGCGACGAATCCCCCGGCAGAGCCGGGGGCTGAGGGAGAATCGGCGGCGGGTGCGAGGAAGCCGGGGGGCGGGTTTCTCGCGCTGCGCGGTGGGGGATTGCACGGAGCGGTTCGCGAAACGGCAAGCCGGGGGGACGGATGCTACGCGGGGGCGATCGCGCCGGAGGAGGAGCATGGGCTGGAGGCGCTGGGCGAGGTCCTGGTGAGCGAGCCAGATTTCGTGGAGGCCTTCCTCAGCCTTCCGCAATCCGAGGTGGACGGGGAGATTTTTTCGGCGCTGGCGGCGACGTTGGAGCGGGCGCTGGAGCGGCATCCGGGCTATGCCGACTTGCATTATCACTGCTCGCGGGTCTATGCGCGGCAGGGCCGGACGGATGCGGCGATCGAGCGAGCGGCTTCCGCGACGCGGATCAACCCGCGCTACGTGCAAGCGCTGATCCAGCTCGGCCGGTTGTACCGGCAGACTGATCAGCGCGGTGAGGCGATCGACCGACTTCGCGAGGCCATTGAACTGGGCGGGGACTACCCAGACGTGCACGTGCTGCTCGGGGAGCTGTACCAAGAGGATGGAAGGAAGACCGAGGCCCGGGCGGAGTTTCGCCGGGCGTTGGAGTTGAACAGCGGCTACGCCCGCGCCCGAGAGGCGCTGATGGAGCTGCAAAGCGCCTAGGGGGGTGAGCGATGTCCCATTTACTGGAGCTACTGGGGCGGGGTCTGATCTCCCACTTGGTGGGGGCGTTCGACGCGGTTCTGGAGACGAACACCGACGAGAGCATCGAGGAGTTGGCGCGATCGGCGGCGAGGAGGCCGGACGATCTGGGTATCCAGACTCGCCTGGGGGGGCGTTACCTTCGGAGCGACCAGCCGACGGAGGCGGCGGAGATTTTCGAGGCCGTTCTCGAGAAGAGCGCGAGGCATCTGCCGGCGCGGTTGGGGATGGCCTGCGCGATGGACGCGTTGGGTCGGACGTCGGAGGCTCTGGAGCACCTGCGTGCGGCGCAGAAGGTCGACCCAGTGAGCCCCGCGATTCTATTTTGCCTGGGGTATTGCCACGAGCGCCAGGGCGGGGAGATCGAGGCGGTTCGGTATTACCAGGAGGCGATCGGGTTTTGCCCGACGCTTCGGAACGCGCACGAGCGACTGGCGGCGATGTACCTGAAGGAGGGCCGGACGGACCTGGCGATCGAGCACTACCAGACGTTGTGCGAGCTCGATCCGCATCACACCGATCTACAACTGACTTTGGCGAACCTGCTGTTGACGTCTGGCCAGCATCGGGAAGCGATCCGGCGTTTCGAGCACGCGTTGTCGCTGGAGCCGGACAACTGGACGGCGCACAACGACATCGTGTCGGCGTATGAGGAAGCGGGGTTGATTCGGGAGGCGATCGAGCACCTGCACAAGATGATGCAGGAGCAGCCGGACTTCCCGGACACGCGGCTACGGCTGGGCGACCTGTACGCGCGCGTGGGGAACGACACGGCGGCGACGGCGCAGTACGAGCAGGCGGCGGAGATGTGCCCGGACTACCTGGAGGCGAACGTCAAGCTGGGGACGCAGCACCTTCGGGCGGGGCGATATGCGGACGCGGCGAAGTGGTTTTCGTTGGCCCTGGAGATCAATGATCGGCTGCTGAGCGCGTACGTGGGGATCGGGGTGGCGCAGTACGCGGAAGGGCTACGGACGGAGGCGTTGGCGTCGTTCGAGATGGCGCGGAACATCGAGCCGAACAGCACGCTCTTGTTCAGCGAGGTGGCGCGGATGCACCTCAAGTCGGCGGCGAGCGAGCAGGCGGACCTATACCTGCCGGGATCGAAGGCGGCCGGCGAGGGCAGGGCGCCTGCCGGGGCGCAGCGAGCCGACTTGCTATCGGAGCAGATCGAGCGCCTGCGCGAGGCGGTGCGGCAGAGCCCGAACCACGCGGACCTTCACTATCGGCTGGGTCTGCTGCTGCGGAATCGGGGGCAGTTGGAGGATGCGATCGAGTCGTTCAAGCAGGCGGTGGCGATCAATCCGTCGTATGTGAAGGCGCTGATCAAACTGGGACTGGCGCTGGGGGAGGCTGAGCGGAGCGATGAGGCGATCGCGGCGCTGCGTCAGGCGACGGAGATTCGGCCGGACTATTTGGACCTGCACTATCAGCTTGGGCTGTTGTTCGCGCAGCGGCATCAGTTCGAGATCGCGGTGGAGCACTTCGAGCGTGCGGTGGAGGGCAACTCGGGGAACGTGGCCTTTCAGGCGAACCTGGCGCTGGCCCTGCAAAACATGGGGCTGATCGACCGGGCGCAGGCGACGTGGCACATCGTGGCCGAGGCGTCGCCGGATTCGGAGTATGGCGAGCAGGCGCGGGCGGCGCTGGCACAGGGCCCGTCGGAGGAATAAGAGGGCGCCGCGGGGCGATCGCCAAACGGCAAGCCGAGGGCTGGGTTTCTGGCGCTGCGCGGGAGGATTGCGCAAAATGGTTCGCGAAGCGGCAAGCCGGGGGGGCGGTTGCGAGCGCTGCGCGGTGGGGATTGCGCTGGGGAGGTTGCGCGGGGGTGAGGATTGCGAGTGATCGACTAGGGGGCGGGGAAGGATTGGCCTTCGGAGCTGAACTGAAGATGGATTCCGAGCTTGTAGCCGCCGAGGGTCTGTGTGCAGTGCTTGATGCGGCCGCGAATGGTGAGCGACGAATTGGAGAGATGGATCTGCAAGATGAGGGAGGTACCGACGAGGAATTCGGAGGTGGCCTTGGCGGTGAGACCTTCTGCGGAGGCCTCGAGGAGGGGCCAGGTTTTCTTGAAGGGCTGGCCATCCATTTCGCCAACGGCCTTGACCTCGCCGGTGACGGCGTATCGCCGATGCTGGCGGCGGTAATGAGGCTCGAACTCGGCCTCGACGACGCCGGCGAGCGTCCGCTGCCATTCGTCCTGGGTCGCCCAATACGGGGCAGGGGGACCGGAAGAGGCGGGTCCGGGAACGGTATCAGTGGCTCGATCCATGTCGGACTAATCGGACGAACGAAACCGCGACCTAAGCGTGATGATGGGAGAATCGTTGCCGATGGTGCCGATAACCTCGGCGAGCCGAAACCGGGGGAGAGTGTTCAAACGCGGTCGGCACTGGTTCGATAGAACAAGCATGAGGGCACGGGGAAGCGCGGGGGCGGTTCGTAGCGATCGCCACTTGGGAACTCCGAGCGAAGCGGCGGGGAAGGCGAAATGAGCAAGGAAAACATCTGCGTTTACGGCCTGAACGAGGAGGGGGACCTCTCCGCGCTGGCGGAATACAACGTGGTGGCGCGGACCCACTCGCGGGAGGAACTGCGGCTGGCGCTGGGGAGCCTGCGGCCGCGGGTCTTGATCATCGACCTGGACGACGCGGATTCGGCGACGGTGATCACGGAGGCGCTGGAGGTGGCTCCGGAAATCTGCGTGGTCGGAGTGACGGGCGACCGGGACCCGAAGGCGATGATTGCCGCGATTCGGGTGGGGTGCAAGCAGCTTACGCCAAAGCCACTCGATTCGAACGACCTGGTGATTGCTATCCGACGAGCGCTGAACGAGGCGCCGGAGCACCAGCTCTCGGGCAAGACGGTCGGGGTGATCAGCGCGGTGGGCGGCGCGGGCGGGACGACATTGTCATGCTATCTGGCGGCGGGTCTTTCGCAGACGACGAAGGCGAGTTCGCTGGTGATCGACCTGGACCTGGATTTCGGCGGGGTGGCGCGGGCATGGGACCTGAATCCGTCGCACTCGATCGGCGACTTGGCCGGGGCGGGGACGGTGGACGCGGTGCTGCTCAAGAAGGCGGCGGTGGAGCTGCCCAGCGGGGTGTCGGTTCTGGCGCGTCCGCGGACGATCGAGGAAGGTCATGCGGTGGAAGAGTCGATCATCGGGCCGCTGATTCGGACGGCCCGGGGGGTCTATTCGCAGGTGGTGATCGACCTGCCGCGCAAGCTGGACGCGGTGACGGGTGCGGCGATCGAGATGTGCGACAAGCTGCTGATCATCGTGCAATACACGGTTCCGGCGGTGGACAACGCCCGGCGGCTGATCGACGTGTTGACGCGGCTGGGGACGGAGGAGCACCGGATCGAGGTGGTGGCCAACCGCTATCGGAAGAACACGCACGTGGTGACGACGGAAGTGATCGAGGAGACGCTGAAGCGGAAGGTGTTCGGGATCGTGCCGAACGACTACAAGGCGGTGTCCACGGCGATCGACATGGGCCAGCCGATGGACTCGCGGAATCACGTCTTCGCGGCGATCAAGGGGATGGCGGCTGCGTTGAGCGGGCAGGAGGTCAGGGAGGAGCCGAACGCCCGGTGGCTGTCGATGTTCAGGCGTCGGGCGCGGGCGCATCGTTGAGGCGGAGTCGGGTCGGGCGCGAGCAATTCAATTCCGAGCGAGGCCCACGGCGGCGAGCAGGGCCTTGGCTTTGTTCAACGTTTCCTGATATTCGGCCCGGGGGTCGCTTTCGGCGACGATTCCAGCGCCGGCCTGCATGTCGATGATCCAGGTTCCCGCCGGCTGGGTCGGCGTGAGGACCAGGGTCCGCAGGATGATGCAGGTGTCCATGTTTCCTAAGAAGTCGAGATAGCCGAGCGCGCCGCCGTAGGGTCCGCGGCGCACCGGCTCCAATTCGTCAATGATCTGCATGGCGCGGATTTTTGGGGCGCCGCTGACGGTGCCGACGGGGAGGGAGGCCCTGAGGGCGTCGATGGCGGTTCGGTCTTCGGCGAGGCGGCCGGTGACGTTGCTGCTGAGGTGCATGACGTGGCTGTAGCGCTCGACGGACATGACGTCGGTGAGGTTGACGGTGCCGGGCCGGGCGACGCGTCCGACGTCGTTGCGGCCCAGGTCCACAAGCATGACGTGCTCGGCGCGGTCTTTGGGGTCGTTCAATAGATCGCGCTCAAGTTGTGAGTCCTCGACGGGGTTGGCACCGCGTGCGCGGGTTCCCGCGAGGGGGCGGTTGGTGACGAGGCCGTCCTCGACGCGGCAGAGGATTTCGGGGCTGGCTCCGACGAGGATGGAGTCAGGCCCCTTGAGATAGAACATGAAGGGGGAGGGGTTGACGACGCGGAGGGCGCGGTAGATGTCGAAGGGGTCGAGGGCGCATCGTGCGCGGAGGCGTTGGCTGAGAACGACCTGGAAGATGTCGCCGGCGAGGATGTAGTCCAGGCAACGGCCGACAGCGTCCTCGAAGGCGGACTGGGTGAAGGTGCTTTCGACAGGCAGGTCGGGGGCGGCGTCGAGGTCGAAGTCGGCGGCGACGGCGGGGCCTGGCGACTGAATTAGATCGACGAGGGCATCGATGCGCCGGCAGGCGTCGTCGTAGGGGGCCTCGACGGCGTCGTGGTCGAGTCGGGCGTTGGCGACGACGAGAACGGTGTTGCAGACGTGGTCGAAGATGACCATATCGTGATAGATGCCGAAGAGGAGGTCGTCGAGGCCGCGATCATCGGGCGGGGGCGAGGGGAGATTTTCGTAGCAGCGGATGGTGTCGTATCCGGCGAAGCCGACCGCGCCGCCGGTGAAGCGCGGCATGGGGAAGGGCATGGGGGGTAGAACGAGCGAGGGATGGTCTCCGGAGGCGTCGCCAAACGGCAAGCCGGATGGACGGGTACTCGCGCTGCGCGGGACGCTTGCGCCGGGCGCGTTGTGCGGGGAAGGGTGCGCGGGGGTGGCGCGCGGGGAGGCGTGGAGGCTGTCGAGGGCTTGCTGGAGGGACTTGAGGGGATCGTCGGCGCGGCCGAGGATTTCGAGAGAGCCGTCGGGGCGTTCGATGGTGGCGACGCGGTTCTTGACGCGGAGGACGGCGGTGGGTTTTGCGCCGACGAAGCTGAAGCGGGCGGTCTGCTCTCCGCCGACGACGCTCTCGAGAAGGAAGGCGTGGTCGGCGCCGGCGGAGAGGCGGAGGAATGCGCCGACGGGGGTGATCTGATCGGCCAGGAGCCGGCGACAGATGGGGAGGGTGGCCGGGAGTCGTTGGAACGACTTGCTGGCTGAGAGGGTTGGGAAGTAGGTGGGCACGGGTGGATTCTAACAAATTGGCGGTTGCGCGCGTGTGCGGGTCATGTCCCCCGGCGGAGCCGGGGGCTGAGGGATGGGGGGACGGCGCGGCGCTGCATCCACCGCATCGCCAAAGGGCAAGCCGGGGGCGTGGGCGCTCCGGATGCGGACGGGGGCGCGAGCGGATTCGCGAAGCGGCAAGCGGGGGCGGAGTTAATCGCGCTGCGCGGGGACGATTACGCAGGGGGCGTTGCCAAAGGGCAAGCCGAATCGAGGCGTTGCGCGGGGTGAAATCGCGGGGGCGGGCGCGCGGGCTGAAGCTCGCGGCTCTTCCTGAGTAGAATGGCCGGCAGGTGACGAGCGAACAAGAGCAGCGGCGACAGGCGAAACCAGGGCGGAGGATTTTCGTCTGCGCCGTCTGTGTCATTTTTCTTGTGGGGGGATTGTCGGCATTGGCGCGGCCCTTTGTGGCGAGGGGCGCGGCATGGGAGTGGGCGCTGCGCGATGAGGCGGACTTCGAGGGTGCAATCGTCAACGCCAAATTCCTGGGAGTTGACGAGGGCGGCGCGCGCCTGGCGAGGCAGGGTAAGCGGCCGATCAGCTTGATATCGCCGGCGCTCGATCTACCGGCAAACAGCAATCGGATCCTCAAGATCGAGGCGTCGCTGGAGAAGGCGGAGCAACCCGCGGCGCGCCTGACGATTCGGCTGTTGTGGCAGACGGAGGGAGGCGATTCGTATCGGTTCATCGATGAGGCTGTGGATGCGAGTGGAGGAACGGCCCACGCCTGGATCAGTCTGCCGGTCGCTCCGGACGGGCTTCAACGGATCGGGGTGCAGTTTCCCGACGCGCCGGGGCCGGTGCGAGTGAGGTCGATCGGATTACCCGACCTGGGACAGGGAGAGCGGCTCGCAGTGTTCTGCCGTCAAGCGTTGTCAGCGGAACCGATTCAGAATCACAGCATGAATTTCCTGCGCGGCCCCAACATACTGGGACACGGTCTCAACTATTACCTGGTCTGGGGAAGCATCACGGGCATGGGGGGCTACGGGGTGCTGTGCGTGCTGAGGCGGCGACGTATCAGGCCGTTGGCGTCGGCGTTGATCCTGCTGGCGATCTGGATGTTGGGGGACGCGCAGTCGTCCGCGAGCCTGGGCCGAGAGGTGGTCCATGAGGCGGCGGCATTTGGCGGCATCGAGCGATGGGATCGGCTGGCGCTGGCGGAAGGGAAGGAGATCGCCGCGGCGTACCGGATGTTGTTGGAGCACGCTCAGGAGGGGACAACTTTCTCGGTGGTGAGCGACGACACATTCTGGCCGGCGCATCGGCTGGCGTATCTGGCGGCGCCGTGGCGTCGGCTGATGGCGGGGTATGAGTCGGCGGACCTCATTGCGGTGGTCAGCGCGCGCGAGGCGGTGTTCGACGAGGCGGCGGGGCACTTCTCCTGGAAAGGGGGGCCGAACGTTGAGGCGACGATGGTGGCGGGGCGAGGCGAGGGGACCTATTTGCTTCGGCGGGGGAGCAGATGACGACGGCGTGGATCGTGGCAGGCGTGATTGTCCCGTGGGCCGCTGGAGCAGGCGCGGCTGCGCGGCTGGGAGATGAACGGACGCGATGGCCTATGGTCGTGGGGGCGGGGTGGCTGTTCGGTCAGGCGATGACGATCGGGGGGCTCTACTTGAGCTTGATGATTACGGGCGCGGGGCACGCGAGGGCGCTCTTGGGGATTGAGATGCTGGCGTCGGCGTGGCTATGGATGTCGGTGCGTCGAGGGCGGTTTTCGGCGCTGCGCGAGGGGCGGACGGCCGGCGTCGGGTTGAAGGTGTTGTTGGCCATCATCGGGACGAGCCTGGCGGCGCGGTTGGCGATCATGGTGGTCGCGGTCGGCTGGGTGCCGATTCGCGGCGACGACGCGATTTCGATTTGGCTGTTTAAGGCGAAGGTGATTGCCTCGCTGGACCACATGCCGACGGATCCCGCGGGGGATTTTTTTCTCGGCGGGTCGAACCCGCGCTATCCGGTGTTTTGTTCGTTGATGTCGGCGTGGTTGCCGCTGGTGACGGGCGAGTGGGATGAGCGGCTGGCGGTCGTGCCGTGGCCGTTGTGCCATGCGAGCGTGGTGCTGCTGATCGCGGGGACGGCGTGGCGGCGGCTGGGAGCAGGGGCGTCGTGGACTCTGGCGTATCTGGTGGGCAGCTTGCCGCTGGCGGCGGTGCACGTGTGTCGGCCTGGCTACGCGGACCTGATGCTCGGCGCGTTTTTGGCAGGGATGGTGGCGTACCTGATGGCGTGGAGCGAAACGGACCGGCCTGGGGAGCTGATCGCCGCGCTGGTGCTGGCGGTGGTGGCTGCCTGCATGAAGCGCGAGGGGCCGGGAATGGCGGGCATCGCGGCGGCAGTGATGATGGGATGTTCGTGGCGGCTGGTTTGGGGATGGACAATGGGCAAGCGGCTGGCGGTCGCGGCGGGTGCGGGGATAGCGGCGCTGGCGGTGATGGCGGTGATGGACTTTACGGAGCAGCGTGAGGCGGCACAGGCATTTGGATATCGGCCCGAGGTGTGGGGAGCGCTCTATCGCCACGTGTTCGAGTGGAGTTCGTTCAATCACCTGTTTTATCTGATCGCGGGTGGCGCGGGACTGGCGGCGTTGCGCGCAGTGGGATGGCCGCGCGGGCTGAAGCCCGCGGCTCGGTGGACGCCCGCGGCTCGGTGGACGCCTGCGGCTCGGCGGGGTGAATGCGTTGGGCTGCTTGTTGCGGCGGGGTTGTGCGGCCTCGTGGCGGGGATCTTCGCGCTGACGCCACAGGCGCGATTCGCGCTGAACGATCAGACGCCGTCGAGATTATTTCTTCAGGTGGCGCCGGCGATCGTGTTGGTCCTGGGGGTGGGGCTTGGTACAACACTCGGGTTCGGCCCGGCGCAGGGAGGCGGTGAGGAGCGAATTGGGCATGTATGAATTGGTTCTTCGCTGCGAGTTTTCTGCGGCCCATCAGCTTCGAATGGCCGACGGCAGCGTCGAGCCGCTGCACGATCACGATTGGCAGGTGGAGGTTTATCTCGAGGGGGAGGCGTTGGACGAATGCGGCCTGGTCATGGACTTCACGGAGGTTCAGGAACGGCTAAGGGAGATCGCATCGGAACTGCACCATACCACCTTGAACGAGTTACCGGCCTTTGGGGGTGAGAATCCTTCGACGGAGCGGGTCGCCCGTCACATCCACAACCGTCTGGCCCCGCGATTGCCCGAGGGCGTGAGGCCTCGGCTGGTTCGGGTGTGGGAGACGGGCGTTTGCGCGGCGGGCTATTCTGAGAGGGCGGCCGGAGGGCGGGGTCCGGGATGAATCTGATGCGAAGGGTGGTCATTGACGATACAATAATGGCGTTCTAGGATTTTTCGGACGTACCTCGCGAGGTAGAGGGGGTGTCCATTCATGCAACTCGGCTGCCAGGCTTGCAAGAAAGCCGCCGCGACGGTTCACACCACGGACATCACGCCGGACGGTGAGAAGCGGGAGCGTCACCTGTGCGACAACTGCGCGCAGGAGGAGGGGGTGATCCCGAAGTCTCAGCCGCACATGCCGATCAACGAGATTCTGAGCGGGCTGGTGGTGCAGAAGACGACGATTCAGCAGCTCGCGGACCTGACGTGCCCGAGTTGCAAGATGCGGTTCGTGGAATTCCGCAACAGCGGTCTATTGGGTTGCGTGTGCGACTACGACGCCTTTGAGAAGGCGTTATTGCCATTGATCGAGCGGGCTCACGACGGGGCGGGCCACCATATCGGGAAGGTGCCGCGGCGGCTGGGCACGCCGAGGTCCGCGGAGTCGGATTTGATTCGGCTACGGCGGGAGTTGAACCGGGCGGTGGACGGCGAGCAATACGAGGAGGCGGCGCGGATCCGCGATCGGATTCGGACGCTTGAAGAACAGTGATCATCGACGATTTGTGCAAGCAGTCCGGGGAGTGGCTCCGCGGCGCCGGTCCGATGTCGGACATCGTGATCAGTTCGCGCATTCGGCTGGCGCGAAACGTCAGCGGCTATCCTTTTCTGAGCAAGGCGACCGACGACCAGAAGTCGGAGTTGTCGCATCTCTTGCGGCGGCAGGTGGATGAGCGCGCGACGTCGGGCCAGTGGGCCTATCTGGAGATGGCGAAGGCCGACGAGCTGGACCAGCAGGTGCTGGTGGAGCGGCACCTGATCAGCCGGCAGCATGCGGACAGCCGCGGTGAGCGCGGAGTGGCGGTCTCTCGTGACGAATCGGTGTCGGTGATGGTCAACGAGGAGGACCACCTGCGGCTCCAGGTGATGCGGAGCGGGATGCAGCTCGACCCGATTTGGGAGGAGATCAGCCGGATCGACGACCGACTGGAGGAGAAGATTGATTTCGCGTTTCACCCGCGGTACGGATACCTGACGGCCTGTCCGACGAACGTGGGGACGGGGATTCGGGTGTCGGTGATGTTGCACCTGCCGGCGCTGAAGCTGACGGGAGAGATCGAGCGGGTGTTTCGGGCGGCGAAGGAGATGCGGCTGGCGATCCGGGGCCTGTTCGGCGAGGGGACAGAGGCGGCCGGGGATTTCTTTCAGGTGAGCAACCAGGTGACGCTGGGTCGGACCGAGGAGGAGATCATCAACGACTTCAAGCACATGGTGGTTCCGAAGATCATCGACTACGAGCACCATGCGCGGAAGGCGTTGGTGGAGGAGCGGGCGCTGGCGCTGGACGATCGGGTCTGGCGGTCGTACGGGGCGCTGAAGCACGCCCGGACGATCAGCAGCGAGGAGACGATGCTTCATCTCTCGCACCTTCGGATGGGGATCAACCTTGGGCGGATGAAGCTGGTCGATCTGAAGACAGTCAACGAGCTGTTCCTGCTGACGCAGCCGGCCCACCTGCAAAAGGTGCACGGTGCCCGGCTCAACGGCGAACAGCGAAGCGCCGCCCGGGCCGACTGCATCCGCAAGCGCCTCGCAAGTGAATAGGGGTTCGGCCGTCGGCCGGAGGGGTTAACGGGCTCGGTGCGCGTGGAGGGGCGATGCCGCCGGCGCGCATGGTACGTCGGCTGGGCGGCGGGGTGAGAGTGACGCGATGATGACGTTCGGGACGATCGGGGCGTTTGGATTCGACGACTTTGATCCGCCGGAGGTCATTGGGCTTTATGCGGGGGCCGGCTGCACGGTGGTGCAGGCGTACCGCAACCGTGCGAGGGATATTCCCGCCGAGCGGATTGTGTCGGTGTGCGACGACCTGGGGATGACGATCGATTCGCTGCACGCCCACTTCGGGGACGATCTGGACCCGTCGAGCGAAGATGAGCAGGTCCGCCGCTTCGCGGTGGAGACCTATCGGCAGGAGGCGGAATATTGCCGGAGGCTGGGCGGGCGGATATCGGTGATTCATCCATCGCCGCCGCATGCATCGGCGGGGGACCTTGCGCGGCGACATTCGCAACTGCGCCGGTCGATGGAGGAGTTGGCCCGGATCGGCGAGGAGATGGACGCGGTCTATGCGTTCGAGAACATGCCGGCGTACCACCCGACGGGGGCGGACGTCGGGCGACTGGTCGAGATGGTGGCCGGGGTGGGGAGCGAGCAGGTCATTTTTCTGTTGGACTTCGGGCACGCGCACATGACCTGCGGGATCGGCGAGGCGATCGCGTTGGCCGGCGGGCACCTGAAGTACACGCACGTTCACGACAACGACGGGGTGAACGACACGCATGGCCTGCCGTATCGCGGAAGTCTGCCGTGGGATCGCTGCCGCGAGGGGCTGCACAAGATCGGGTACGACGGGGTGTTTCTGCTGGAGGTGTTCGAGCAATCGGCAGAGCTTCGGCGGCTGCTGAGCGCCGAGTGGCGGGCGCGGATACAAACGATCCTCAACAATGGAAAATAGGTCGGGGGTTCGGAATCGCCTCGGTCCTTGCGGACCGAGGCTAAGCGAGGATTCAGAACGCTGAGGGGAGGAGAGTTGCGCCGTGAGTGTCGCGCGCGAGGCGGATTGGGCCGGCGTGGCGGCGATGCTGGGGCGCGACGGCCGGCTCGAACAGATCTATCGATGCGCGGTTGAGGCATATCCACGGGAATGCTGCGGGATGGTGATGTCTTCGGGCGCCGTTCGTCCATGCGACAACGCCCAGGATGCCTTGCACGCGGCGGATCCCGAGGGGTTTCAGCGGACGTCTCTTTGCGGCTACACGTTTGCGATGGACGACCAGCTTTTCTTGGCTCGTTCCTTCGAGGGGGAGGATGCGGTGCGCGTGGTCTACCACTCGCATCCCGACGGGTCGGTCGGCTTCAGCGCCGCCGATCGGAGCGGAGCGCTTGCGGAAGGCTGCCCGCTCTACCCGGAGCTGGCTTACCTGGTGGTGGGCTGTCGGGATGGGAAGGATTGCGGGGCGAGGCTCTACGCATTTATTGAGGGTGCATATCGCGAGGCGTGGGCCTGGAAGGCTTGCGGCGAGTGAGCCATTCGCTGGCGATCATGGCGACGAGCGAGAGGCCGATGGCGGCGGCGACGAGCGGCCAGACGGATCGGGCCTTTGCGGACTCGAGATTGCTGTAGATTGCGAGGGGGATGGTCTGGGTTCGGCCCGGAGTGTTGGAGGCGACGATCATGACGGCGCCGAACTCGCCGACGGCCCTGGCCCAGAAAAGGATGAGGCCGCCGACAAGTCCTTTCCAGCAGGCGGGCATCACGACTGTAAGAAGGATGCGGGTTGGGGAGGCGCCGAGGGTGGCGGCGACCTGGCAGAGGCGGGGGTCCATGTTTTCGGCGGCAGCCTGAACGGTTCGGACGAGAAGAGGTGAGGCGACGACGCCGGATGCGAGGGCGGCGGCCCACCAAGTGAAGATGAGGGAGCTTCCGGCAGCCAGGAGCAACCAGAGGAGGAGGAGGCCGATGACGACGGGAGGCAGAACGAGGGGGATGGTGACGGCGGCCTGCACAATGGGTCGGATAGGGGAGCGGGTCTGAGCGAGCCAGACGCCGAGGAGCGCGCCGGGCAGCGCGAAGGCCAGGGTCGCGGTGCAGGAGACCCGGAGGGACATGGCGATGGCACTGAGGTCGGCGTCGGAGAACATGGGGGTGTATTAAAGCGGTTGGCGGATGGATTGACGAAGTGCGAGCCGAATCGGTTGGACGCGCCGGGAGGCGGGGTGTCGCGTAAGGCGTCGCCAAACGGCAAGCCGCGGGGGCGGGTTAGGCGGGGACCCCGCGGGCATGAAGCCCGCGGCTCGTTGGGAAGACTATGGAGGGGCGAAGCCGTGGGATCGCCAGATCAAGCGCGCCTCGGGGGAGTCGGCGAAGGCGAGGAAGTCCGCGGCCAGGGCCGGGTGGGGGGAGGCGGAGCAGATTGCGCCGAGATAACGGATGGGGCTGTGGTCGGCAGGCAGGAATCGATAAGCGATATGGAGCTTGTCGGCGAAGGCTGCGGCGTCGGTCTCGTAGATGAGGGCTGCGCCGACCGCGCCGGAGGCCGCGTATTGAGCGCAGAGCCGGACGTCGTCGGCGAAGATCAATCGCGGTCGAAGCCGATCCTTGAGGCCGGACTTGGCAAGGGCTTCCATGGCGCGCTGGCCGGCGGGGGCGTGATCGGGATTGGCGACGGCGATGTTGCCGAGTCGATCATGCAGGAGCGGCGAGACGTCCGGCCAGGGTTCGAGCGGGGCTTCGCGGACGGCGATGACCAATCTGTTGGAGGCCAAGGGAGTGAAGGAACGTTCCACCAACCGACCGGCGGATTGGAGTTTGGTCAGGTATTGTTCGTCGGCCGGAAGGAAGAGATCGCAGCTTGCGCCGAGTATGATCTGTTCGCAGAGCTTGCCGCTCGATCCGCGGCTGACCAGGACCTGATGGCCGGTGCGTTTGGCGAAAGCCCCGCCGATGTCGGTGACGGCGTCGGCGACGCTGGCGGCGCAGAAGGCGGACAATGCCACGGGTTTGTCACCGGAGTCGCGTCGGCATGCCGAGGTGACGAGGGTGAGAATTGATACGAGAATCAGCGTGAATCGACGAAGCCTCATGGATGCTCGAACTCCCGAGCGGACAGAGACTCGACCTGCGAGATTCGGGATGATCTGAGAGGCGGGACGCTGGTGCAAGAATGGCTGGGTCCGCGGAGCGGGGTTGTCCGCTCGGATGAAGGTTATAACTGTCATCGTTGCAGTATGTTACGAGCGATGTGGTCCACCGGTGTCTTAGGAGTGGGCAGCGGCAGTGGGGCTATCTTGCGATGTGGGAAAGAGTTGGGGCATTTTTAAGGTTGTTTTCTATGGAGCCGGAAGGCTCTGGAAACGGGGCTTGCTTGGCGGGAACTGATTGCTGTAGTATAGGTTACGTTCGTCGAGGCGACGAGGGATCGGCCGTAGTGGGTCGGGCAGTCTTTGGATGGGCGCGATGACCGAAACGTCCTGGTATTTCGCATTTCACACGACCTCGTTCGTCGAGCTGCGTAACAACCGCTGAGACTTTGGCTTTCATGTCAGGGTGGCTCTCATGTCGACCATCACGAAGAAGGATTTGATCGATCGCATCGCCGACAAGACCGGCAACAAGCGGGTTGTCGTGAAGCGGATCATCCAGGGATTTCTGGACGACATCATCGAGGAGTTGGGGAAGGGGAACCGGCTGGAATTCCGGGACTTCGGAGTGTTCGAAAGCAGAGTTCGGGCTGCGCGAGTGGCGCAGAATCCGAAGACGTTGGAACGGGTAGAGGTTCCCGAGAAGCGGACGGTCAAGTTCAAGGTAGGCCGGGTGATGAAGATGAAGCTGGGGCTGGACGGCGAGGCCCCCAGCGCCCCGGGCGGGAAGTCGTCCGCACGATATCCGGGCGGGTAGGTTTGGGGGATCGCCAAACGGCAAGCTCAAGGCGAGGTCACTCGGGCTGTCCGGGGGGGTCGCGTGGGGACCCCGCGGGCCTAAAGCCCGCGGCTCGTTGCATAGCCCGCGGCTCGTTAGGAAGCCATCGGCTGTTTGCGAAGGCCCTATGGCTTGGGGAAGTAGGGGAATTGGGCCGGGATTGAAGCATTTGTTAAGGCGTGGTTTTCCAGAGAGTTAGACTGGCGATTGACGGTCGGAGCGCCGGCGACTACGCTCAATTGAGAATGAGTCTCAATTTGTGCCAGGTCCCGCGATAGGTCACCTGGCGGGCGGCGCGGAGAGGCCGGTTCCAGTGAGCGCAGCGTCGACAATCAGCTCGGGTGCGAAGTCTTTGGCGGGGCTTCACCTCGGCGAGGAGGGAGTTGTCGCAAGCATCGGGGGCAGGGCGGCGGTTCGACATCGACTGATGGAGATGGGGCTGACGCGCGGGACGCGGGTGCGGTTGGTCCGGGCGGCGCCCTTCGGAGATCCGCTGGAGCTGGAGCTTCTCGGCTATCGGCTCAGCGTACGCAAATCCGAGGCCGCGACGGTGATGATCGAGGCGGGTTGATGTCGGAGCAAACGCCGACGCAGTCGCCTCGACAGGCCGCCGTCCGCACGCGCATGGTCGTCGCCGTCGCAGGGAATCCCAATTCAGGCAAGACCACCCTATTCAACGCGTTGACCGGATTGCGCATGAAGGTGGCCAACTATCCGGGGGTGACGGTCGAGAAGCGCGAGGCTCGGCTGGTCGGGACGGACATCGAACTGCTCGACTTGCCCGGTGCGTACAGCCTTTCGGCGCGCTCGCCGGACGAGGAAATTGCGCGGGACATCATTCAAGGGCGGATCGAGGGGGTGGCGCGGCCTGACGCGATGCTGGTGATCGTGGACGCGAGCAACCTGGCGCGAAATCTCTACCTGGCGACGCAGATCATCGAGTTCGGCAGGCCGGTGGTGGTGGTCTGCAACATGATGGACATGGCTGAAGCCCGCGGACTGGCGGTGGATTGCGAACGATTGGCCGAGGCGCTGGGGGCACCGGTGATTCCCGCGGCGGCGACCGAGGGACGAGGGATCGAGGCGATCCGCCGGGCGCTGTGCGAATTGGCGTCGAGGCCGGGCGAGGGGCCGAGCTTCCAAAGGACATGGAGTCTGCCGGCGGCGTTGGAGGGGGCGGTTGACCGATTGGCGGCAAGGATGGAGCTGGCCGGGGTGGCGAATCGACGATGGGCGCGAGCCGGCGCGCTACTTTGGGTGACGGATTATTTGTGCGGCGACGCGGGATGTCGCCGATCGGCCGAGCGGTATTTGTCACGGCTCTCCTCGGCGGATGCGGAGGCGTTTCGCACGGAGGCGGCAACACTAACGGTCGCGGAGCCGGATGCGGCGTCGGCGGCTGTGGAGGCGCGATACGGATGGATCGCCGGGCTGGTGTCGAAGGCGGTGGGGAGAGAGGGCGCGGGTAGTCCCGGATCGGCCGCGGGGATGACGGACCGGGTCGATCGGGTGGTGACGCACCGGTTTGCGGGGCCGGCGATCTTTGCCGGGGTGATGATGCTGTTGTTCGCGTCGATCTTCTGGGGGGCGGAGCCGCTGATGGACGCGGTAGACGGGGGGCAGCGTTGGCTGGCGGTCGGCGTAGGGCGGCTGATCGCGGATGGGCCGTTGCGGTCGCTAATCGCTGATGGGGTGATCGCGGGAGTGGGGGCGGTGCTGGTGTTCTTTCCGCAGATATGCATGTTGTTCTTTTTCCTGGGGATCCTCGAGGACAGCGGGTACATGGCCCGCGCGGCGTTTCTGATGGACAGGCTCATGGGGCGGGTGGGGCTGCACGGGAAGAGTTTCATTCCGCTCTTATCCAGTTATGCCTGCGCGATCCCGGGGATTCTCGCGACGCGGACGATCGAGGACCGGCGTGACCGGCTGACGACGATCCTGGTGGCGCCCTTGATGAGTTGTTCGGCACGTTTGCCGGTGTACGTGATCGTGATCGCGGCGGTGTTCGGCGGCCGGACGATGCTGAAAGCGGGGGTGATGTTTTCCATGTACCTGTTGGGGACGGTGACGGCGCTCGGGATGGCGGTGTTGTTCAAGCGGACGGTGTTCGCCGGGCCGCGTCCGCCGTTCATCATGGAGTTGCCGCCGTATCATCTGCCGCGCCTGGGGGGTCTGGTGCGTTCGACCTGGGACCGCAGCAAGCTCTTTTTGACGAATGCGGGGACGGCGATCTTCGCGGCGTGCGTGGTCATCTGGGCCCTGAGCTATTTCCCGCGGACGGACCCGGCGGATTTTTCGCCGGAGACGAAGGCGCGGCTGGCGGCGTTGGACGAGGGCGACACGGACGCGCGGGCGAAGGTGATCGCCGGGGAGCGTCTGCGTCGAAGCTACATCGGGCGGCTGGGCCACGCGATCGAGCCGGCCATCAAGCCGCTGGGATTCGATTGGCGGATCGGGATCGGCATTCTTTCGTCGTTTCTGGCGCGGGAGGTGTTCGTGGGGACGATGGGAATCACTTTCGCCGTGGGGGAGGCGGATGAACAGTCGACGGCCCTGCGCGATGCGCTGGCCTCGACGTCGTGGCCGGAAGGCGGGCGGGTGCTGACGCCGCTGACGGGCGTGGGGTTGATGGTTTTTTATGTGTTGGCGTGTCAGTGCGTGAGCACGTTGGCGGTGGTGCGGAAGGAGACGGGTTCTTGGTGGTGGCCTGCGTTGATGTTCGCGTACATGTCGGTGTTGGCGTACGCGGGGGCGCTGGCGGTTTATCAGTTGGGGCGATGGACGGGGCTGGGGGGATAGAAGCGAAAACAGGGCGAGGCGGAGAGCTACGGTTGGAGGCGGGAGCGGAAAAGGCGATTGAAAAGGACGGCGAGTGCGAGGCAGGTGAGGAGGAACTGGATCACGAGCGCGGCGGCGGTGAGCGTCGGGGGGAGCCATGCGGGGTGCATCTGGGCGAGGCGCGACCCGGTGAGTGCGCCGAGCGGCGCCTGGGTGTAGAACGGGATCATGATTCCGAACGTGCCGCGCAGCTCGGTGGCGAGGAAGACGACGAGCATGAAGATGGCGAGGACCGGGGCGGTCCACCTGCCGGGCAGGGCGAGAAGGCCTCGATAGAAGAGGCATAAGAGCCAGGGGAAGGAGACGGCCGCGTACCAGACGTTTGTGGAGACGCTGCCGAGGTGGGCCTGGGCCTGGACCATGTGGTAGCACAGGGCCGCGGCCATTGAAAGCGCCAGCAGGATGAGGAGGGGCGCGTCGCCGCGGCGGGCGAAGAGGGTCGCGCATCGCCGGCGTGGCGAGGGGATCATCCAGAGGCCGCCGGCCATGGCGAGACAGATGAACAGCTCATGCAGCCTGGTGAGGGATCGGTCGATTTGCAGGAAGCTCCAGCCTCCGACCCAGAGGCTGTGTCGCAAGTATCGGCGGCTCAGCTCGTACCACCAATCGATGTCAGCGGCGGCGCGGAATAGATCGCCGGTAGTCACGCCCGCCGCCTTGTTGTCGACCGCTTCTTGCAGCGGAGCGAGGAGGCCGAAGTGTGTGATGTTGAAATGCAGGTAGGGATAGGTGGTCGCGGCGAGCGCGACGAGGAAAAGGACGAGACCAGCGGCTGTTCTTTTTCGGGCGCCGGCGAGTCGCCACGGGGCTGAGGCCACGGCGACAAGGGCGAAGGGGACCAGGCCGAGGTTGACGGTCTTGGCCAGGATGGCCAGGCCGAGGATGACTCCGCCGGCCACGGAAGAGGCGAGCAGTCGCCGCGGTTGAGCCATTAACAGCAGGCAGATGGCGGCTGTTCCGAGCATGACGCCGAGTGCGTCTCCGGCGACGCGGCCGGAGTTGAGCAGAAACAACGGCTGATAGACGGCGAGCAGGGCGATGAGGTATCGGTGGGGGCCATCGAGAGTCAGCCAGCCGATGGTCCGGCAGGCGAGATAAAGCGCCGCGGCGGCGAAGAGGAGATTGAGGAAGCGGAGAATGGCGATGAGCGAGAGGAGGTCGCCGGTGGGATAAATGAGGCGGACGATGGGAAGCACAAGTCGGTAGTAGAAGGCGGAGTGCTGGGCCTGGTAGAGATGGACGGAGGGCCGGCCGGCGAAGGCGTCGGTGGGGGCGGGGGAGTTCCAGAATTGCTCGTAGGGTTTTGCGCCGATGGGTGCGAGCTGCTCTGCGCCGTCGGCGCTGTGGGGGAACCTTCGCAGATGGGGGTAGAGCGAATCGGGGACTTGGGGAGCGTCGTCGAGGAGCGGGGGTCGGTCTTCTTCGAGGAGGAAGACGGCGTAGGCCAGGTGCTGGTATTCGTCCCAACCTTCGAAGGGGGGCAGGATGGAGACAAGCGTGACTCCGCGGACGAGGAAGACGATGGTGAGCAGGGCGCAAAACCGCCGCCAATCAGCGAGCCAGGTGAGCCAACGATGGAGCAGGCGGGCCACGAAGGCCGTCGAGTCTCGTCATGGGTGGATGGGTCGTCAAGCGGTCTGCGACCAGGTCGCGTTGACGGCTGGGAGGTGTGGGCGGAATATGGCGCGAGCGGACGGCAATACGATGTTCTAGGCGATTGATTAGGCGGTTCCGGCGGTTGGATCGAAATGTTCCTGACCACGCTGCCCAAGACGGTACGCACGTTCACGCGGTTGCGGGTGATCGCCCAGGTGCTTTCCAAGCAGGGGTTCGGACACTTCGTCGATCGGCTGCAACTTGGGCGGTACATGCCGTCGCCGGATTGGTTTCGGCGCGACAAGGCCGAAGAGGAGCCGGAGGTTGATCCGCTGGAAGCGATCGGCAACCGGCTGGTGAAGGTTTGCGAGGAGTTGGGGCCGACGTTCGTGAAGCTGGGGCAGATCGCCTCGACTCGACCGGACATCCTGCCGCCGCGCATTCTGGCCTCGCTGGAGCGCTTGCAGGATGAGGTGTCGCCATTTCCGGGTCAGCAGGCGAGGCGAATCTTCAAGGAGGACACGGGGATCGAGGTGGAGGAGGGGTTCCGGTCGTTTTCGGATCAGCCGTTCGCGAGCGGGTCGATCGCCCAGGTGCATCGCGCGGTGACGAAGGACGGCCAGGAAGTGGTGGTGAAGGTCCGTCGGCCTGGGATCGAGCAGACGATACAACTCGACTTGTACGTGCTGGAGTGGCTGGCGGACCGGGCGGAGGCGCTGTTCGCCGAGTTGCGTCCATATCGGCCGAAGATGATCGTGGAGGAATTCGGCCAGACGATCCGGCGGGAGTTGGACTTCATCAACGAGGCGTCGACGACGAGCCGCTTTCATGAAGCCTTCAAGGAGGACGGGCACGTTCGGACTCCGCAGGTGCGGTGGGACCTGACGGGCACCAGCGTGCTGACGCTGGAGTTCATGGACGGCGTTCGGCTGAAGGAGGTGCTGAACGGGCGGGTGGGCAGCGAAACGGGCGCGGCGACGGAAGTCGATCGGAAGGCGATTGCCCGACACCTGTCGGAGTGCTTCTTGCACCAGTATTTCGAGCTGGGGCTGTTTCAGGCTGATCCGCATCCGGGAAATTTGTTGGTGCGTCCGCCGGATGGGATCGTGATGTTCGATTTCGGGATGGTGGGCCGGATCGAAGACGAGCTGGTGGGGCGGATCGTGATCAGCCTGGTGGCGACGATCCGGAAGGAGGTTGACGTCCTGATCGACGTGCTGGCGGACCTGGGGGCGCTCGGCCGCCGGACGGACCGGACGGCGCTGGGGAGCGATCTTCGGCAGTGGCTGGAGAAGTACTACGGACTGCCGCTGCACCGGCTGGAGCTGGTCACGATTTTCCGGGAGATGATGGAGATCGTTCGGCGGCACGATGTGACGCTTCCGCGGGATTTCGTGGCGATGTTCAAGTCGTTGGCGACGGTGTCGGGGGTGGTGCTTCAGCTCGACCCGGAGTTGAGCCTGATCGAGCTATTGCAGCCGCGACTGTCGAAGCTGTTGCGTGAGCGGTTCAGCCCCCGGCGGCTGCTGCGGATCGCCGGGTTGTCCACGTGGCATTTGGCGAGCGTGTTGCGCGACGCCCCGCGGTTTCTACGTGACACGATGCGCGGGCTGGGGCGCGGGCAGTTTCAGGTGAACATTCGGCACGAGAATCTGGATCACCTGGCGAGCGAGCTGGACCGTTCGAGCAACCGCATCGCGTTCGCCATGCTGGTGGCGTCGACGATCATCGGGAGCACGATGCTCCTAAGCATGCCGGCGGAGGTGCTGATCCTGGGGGTGCCGATTCGATACCTGGGGTTCGTGGGGTATGCGTTGACGTTTGTCATGTCGGCGTGGCTGCTGATCGCGATTTTGCGCAGCGGGAAGATGTCGTAAGGGGGAAGTCGCCAAACGGCAAGCCGAGGGCGGGGTTACACGCGCTGCGCGGGGGCGGGTTACGCGGGGCCCCGCGGGCATAAAGCCCGCGGCTCGTTGGGCAGCCCGTGGCTCGTCGCGGAGCCCGGGGCTCGGAATGGGGGATTTTCGAGAGGGGGCTACTAAACCCGGGTGTGAGAAGGCCCGAAAAAGAAGCTGGCGGGAGATTCCGCGCGGAGCAGAGGAGACGCCAGATGCGGACAGACACCCAGGTGGAATCGCGTGGTGTGCCGGCGGCGGGAGAGGACATTGCCTCGGACTTCGCGGAGTGGGTGAATCCCGCGCCAAAGGCGGCGATCGAGCCGGACGGCGGCGGACGTGGCCGGGCGTCGATCGGCCGCGTGGATATCGCGCTGGTGATGGGGCTATTCGGGCTGGCGCTGGCGGCGCGGTGGCCGTTCATCGCGCGGGGCGAGACGCTCCTGCACTCGGACGAGGCGATCGTGGGCTTGATGGCCCAGGACATCGCGGCGGGGGAGCGGTTTCCGATTTATTTTTATGGTCAGCGGTACATGGGGGCGCTCGAGGCCTATGTCATCGCCGGCCTGGGCGCGTTCATCGAGAATCCGATTCATGCGCTACGATTGGGGCCGGCGTGTTTTTTCGCGGCGCTGGTCGGGGCACAGTACTTGATGTTGACGCGGTGGTTTGGGCGGCGCGGGGGGCTGATCGGGGCGATGGCGCTCATATCTTCCGCGCCGATGTTCACGCAGTGGTCGGTGAGCGCCCGGGGGGGATACATCGAGATCCTGCTGTGGGGGACGCTGATTTTGTGGACCTATTCGGAGTGGTTCGCGGGTGGAACGGACGGAGCCGCCGTTTCCAAGCCGAGGCGGTTTTTCTTCGGCTTGTTGATCGGCTCGGGGATGTGGATCAACCCGTCGATCGTGATTTTCGTCGCGCCGATTGTGCTGCACGCGTTCTTGGCGTCACGGTTCGCGGGGTTTGGGGCGCGCCCCCCGGCAGAGCCGGGGGCTGAGGGATCGGCGTTGTCGGGGCGGATCAAACCGGTCACGGGGGGCAGGATAGTTGGGCGGCGCGATACGCGGCGAGTCGTCGCGGACGCATGGCGGATTGCGGCGCTGCCGCTGCTGGTCGTGCTCGGCGTCGTGGGCCTGAACGCGACTTGGTCGGTATGGGTGGTGGAGGGAAAGGTCGAGAAGCGGTTTTTCCTGGGTCTCGTGTCGCAGCCGATGGGAGTCGGCTTAATAGCGATCGCAGGGGCGGCGGCGCTTGTCTGCGCCGCGCGGAGCCCGGCGATACGGGCTGCCGTCCGCGGGGCGCTGGATGCGGGCGGCCCGATGATTCTGGGCATTTTGGCGGGCGCGGCGCCGGCCGCGTGGTACCTGGCGCGTTCGGTCGTTGGGATGGAGCCGATGGAGCCGTCGCTGCCGCTGGGCATTCGTCCGTTTTGGACGACGGCATCCACGCTGAGCTATCTGCTGCATGGGTTGCCGCTGCTGCTTGGGGCGGACGCGAGGCCGTTCATGCAATTAGTGACGATCGGCCGCGAGAGCCCATTGAGGCCGCTGGACGTGACGGTTTCTGGACTGGCCTCGGGTTATAACTGGGTGGTGTTGGGCGGCCTGATCACCAGCGGGCTGGTGCTGGTGGTGAGCCTGCGGAGGGAAATTGGAAGATACCTGGCGATGGAGCGTGGTGGCCATCCGCCGGTGATGCTGTTGGCGTCGGGATTGGCGATGTTGTTGGGGATGTACGTGTTGTCCGGGGCGGCGCACGACTTCAACACGATTCGCTATTTGATTCCGATGTGGGCGCTGTTGCCGGGGCTGTTGGCGGCGGTATTCGTCGGGGGCCGTTTTCGGTTTGCCGGGCGGCTGGCACCGCTGTGCGTGTGCGCGGCATGGGGCATCGGGCAGGCGACGATGTTCAAGCAGCTTGGGGGGCCGCATCCGTTGGGCAACGTGGCGAAGGCGATGGTGGATTCGAGAATCGATCCGGCGGTCGGGGACATCTTCGACTCGCACCTATTGTCTTACCTGACGCGGCAGCGGTGCCGGGTGGCGGAGTTCGAGCCGTTCTGGTCGCGCCTGGGACACTATCCGACGAGTGCCGAGGAGGGCGGGCCGACGAACTACATCGTGCAGACGCGGTCGGCGAGCGCCGTGGACGACTGGGCCTCGACGGGGTGGCCCGGGCCTGCGCCGCCGGAATTGTCGCACCCCCTGCGCGAGCGGCTTGCGGCCGCAGTGGAGGCCGATCCCTCGCTTGTGGTGCGCCGAGAGGCGTTGGCGGACGGCTATGAATGCGTTCGGCTGGCGAGGCCGCCGGCGAAAGCACACCGATAGTTCACATCCTGGGCGGCGGTTCCGTCGCCAAACGATTGACGCGACTCGCGGCGAGCAGATACGATGTTGTCGATGGCGAGGGCGCTCGCCGATGGTATCCCGGCACGGATTAGACCGAGCCACGTGTCTGCAAGCGGGCTTGTCTTCGAGCGCAACGACGCGAGCGGCGCACCCGCTCCCTTACCCGCCACGGCGGGCAAGCTCTCGCGGCTCGGAACAAGCTGGACGCGGCTCGGATCGGAGGCGTAGCAGTGTCGAAACATGAGATACTGAGAGTGAGGATAATCGCCTTGGCGGTGGCGGCGTCGATGGTGCTTGCGTCACTGGGCGGTTGGGGGTTGCCGGGCAGCGAGTCGGAGGCGCGGGCCTCGGACGAAGGGTCGGCCAAGAAAGACAAGAGTAAAGAGAAGAAAAAGAGCACGAAGCAAGGGAAGTCGAAATCCGGCAAGGGAAAGAAGTCCGGGACGAAGCGCATTCGCTGGGGCCAGCGTCGGAACGAGAGCGACGCGAAGTACGATAAGCGCTACATGCGGGTGCTGAAGAAGATCAAGCTCGACAAGGAAGGGAGCTTGGACGGGGGGCCGGCGCGACTTTGGACCTACATGGGCCACCCCTTCATCGTTCGCACCGACATCGACGCGGAGTTCACGGCGGACACGGCGATGTACATGGAGATGCTGCACCGGGAGTACAGCGAGGCCTACAAGAAAATCCTCGGTCCGGTGGCCGGGACGGCCAAGGAGGCCATCGAGGTGGTGGTGTTCAAGGATCGGGCCACCTACACGGAAGCCGGCGGGACCGAGGGCAGCGGCGGGCAGTTCATGACGCATTTCAGCTTTCCTGACCGCGGACCGTATTGGCCCGCCCCGCACTATCGGCTCATGCAGTTTACCAGCGGCGTCACCCAATTCAGCAAATGGCCCAAGGGCGTGCTCAAGCACGAGGCGGCGCACATGGAGATGCGTCTTCGGCTGGGGATGGTGCTTCATCCGGCGGGAGTGGCGATTCCGGTGGATTCACCGAGGTGGTTCGACGAGGGACAAGCGTCGGTCTTCGAGTATTGGGATTTCGACAAGACGGTCGACGAAAACCTCGCCGAGATTCCGAACAGGGGCCGCTATGCCCCGGTGATTCGCCGGATCCACAAGACGGATCGTTGGAAGGACTTCGACTATGTGTGGAAGATCGACCCGGCCACGTGGCACCAGGACATGACCAGCGATCAGGGCTTTCTCAATTATGCCCAGGCCTGGTCGCTCGCGGCGTACATGATGCACGGGGGCGTCGGGGGCCGGAAGGATTTCCGTGCGATTTTCAATCTCTCCAAGCGGGTGGGGGCCGACCGCCAAACCAATTACAAGGGCGACGGCCTGCGTGCCTGGGACCTTCAATTTCCCGAGGAGGACCAGCGAAAGATGGAGGGTCACTGGAATTCCTGGGTGGCCAGCAACGTTCCGCGCAGCAAGAAGGTACCGGACGAGGAGTGGTACCTTCGCCGCAACGGTTTCAGGGCGGACCTCGAGAAGCTCGTCAGCTACACCGAGGACGAGTTCGCGGAGATCGGCGAGGAGATCCAAAAGGAACTCGAGCGGCGCCGCAAGGAGAGCAAGGTCGAGGAGTAATGCTAGTGCGCGACAGCGCACCGGGTTGGATCCCTTTCAGAAAAAAACCCCGCAAGTTCGTTTCCGAACCTGCGGGGCCGTTGAAAGGGACACGACAGCTTCAATCAATCCATAGGCCGGCATGTCGGGGGGAGTCAAATCGGCGGACAAGATTTTTTCGAGGGGGACCAGCCTAGTGCTCCGTCTCGCTCGAGTTTTCGGGTGGTGCGGGCCTCTGGCCCGCACAAATCGGCCAATCGAGAATTGCGGGCGGGACGCCCGCACTCCCCAACCCGACGTTTCGATCGAGACACCGCACTAGCGGCGAGAGTCCCATCGGGGGCGATCCGCAGGGGACCGGTCGCCAAACGGCAAGCCGAGGGCGGGGTTACTCGCGCTGCGCGGGGGCGGGTTACTCGGGGCCCCGCGGGCATAAAGCCCGCGGCTCGTTGGGAGGCCCGCGGCTCGGGGTGCTCCGAATCGCGTGAACGCGTCGAGTCGGTCAGTTGAGATCGCCGAGGCCGAGGTTGACGACGATGGTCGAGCCGCTGACCAGGTCCACCTTGATGTTGGCGTTGCCGGCGGCGACGTCGAGGGCTTGTGATTTATTACCGGGGAACTTGATGGTATAGGCGCCGGGCTGGCTGATTGCGAACGAATAGCCGCCTCCTGCGTTGGTGTTCTTGACGACGTCGCCGAGGGTGACGGCGGCGCCCGGAACGCCCTCGTTGAAGTCGTATCGTCCGTTGCCGTTGTGATCGGTGTAGACGACGCCGAGGACGAAAGTGGGCGAGTTCGGAACCGTGCCGAAGTCCTGGGTCTGCATGAGCGAATCGAAGACGGTGCCGTTCTCTGTGAAGCGGCCGCGGATGACGCTGATGCCGACCTCGCGGAAGGCGGCGTTGAGCATGGTCTTGCGGTGGCCGCGGCCGGGGATGGTGGAGTCGACGAATAGATCGACGTGCTGGGCCTCGGCAGTGGAGGGTTCGTCAAGGAAGCCGGTGGTGCCGCGCCAGGCGAGGTTCTCGCCAGCGGTGATGAAGATGTAGCCGGCGTTGTTCATGCGCGTGAAGGGGGAGACGCCCTCGGGGGTGTCGTGCTCGAAGTAGTTGCGGGCGAGCATGTCCTGGCTGTGGCCGCGAGCGGATTGGTTGAGTTGGGCGTTTAGGGCCACGGCGGGCTTTGGCGAGGCATCGATCTGGCCGGGGATTCCCTCGTCGATGGCGATGCCGTTGGCGGCGGCCTCGGCGGCGGGTCGGAGTCTGGCGCGGTTGAGGCGCTCGAGGGAGAGCTGCTCGAGGGCGGTGGCCCCGACGGATGGGGTCGAGCCGGGCACGGCGCCGCCGGCGGGGGAGTCGGCTCCGCTGGTTGATCCCGCGGGCAGGCCCCCGACCGGCAGGACGTTGCAGGCGCAGATTGCCATGCAGAGGGTCGAGGCGGCAAGCATCGCGAGTGCCCGCGTCGGTCGGCGGTTTGCGAATGGCGATTCGGCGTGGTGGATCATTATGGGCATGTCGTCGTGCGCCGGGAGTATGGGCCGAATCGCCAAACGGCAAGCCGCGGGGACGGCCGCGCGGTAAAGCCCGCGGCTCGTCGATACGCGCGCGGCTGGTTCTCTAAGTATACTCCGGATGAGATGTTTTTCCCAAGTCCTGCGCGAGGCGTTTTCGCGTTGCGTGGGGGCTGATCGTGGGGGGGCGGGGGTTTTGGCGCTGCTAGGATGAGGAAGCACGCCTCCTTCACAGAAGGCGGTTCGGAGGGGCGCTTGACGGCGCCCGGGCGCTTGCGCCTACTTTGGGTGATGAGTCGATTGGCGGAGTTGACAGTTTTTTTTCCCTGCTACAACGAGGAGGGCAACATCGAGCGGCTGACCCGCGCCGCGGTGGAGGCTGCGCGTCGGGTCGCGGATCGATTCGAGGTCATCATCGTCAATGACGGGAGTCAGGACGGGACGGGTCGGATCGCCGACCGGCTTGGGGCTGAGATTCCGGAGGTCCGGGCGGTTCACAACAGTCCCAACCTGGGGTACGGAGGCGCGGTGACGCGCGGGCTTCGCGAGGCGAAGATGGGGCACATCTTCTTCACGGACGGCGACGGACAATTCGACGTGGGGGAGATCGGCAAGCTGATCGATCTGTTGGAAGGGTGCGATTTCGCGGTGGGGTATCGGATCAAGCGTGCCGATTCGCTCATGCGCAAGGTCAACGCGTACTGCTGGGGGACGCTGGTGCGAGCGCTTTTCGGGCTGAAGGTGCGCGACATCGACTGCGCCTTCAAGTTGCTGCCGAAGTCGCTGATCGATTCGATCGAGCTGAAGAGCGGGGGGGCGTTGATCAGCACGGAGCTGTTGGCGAGGGCGCGGTATCGCGGTCTGCGAATCGCCGAGGTGGGCGTGAAACACTACCCGAGGGTGGCGGGGAAGCAGACGGGGGCAAACGTCCGGGTGATTCTGCGGGCGTTCAAGGAATTGCTGAAGCTTCGGCGGGATATTCGGAGCGAGGGGCTGCCGGGGAGATGATCGTCGCCAAACGGCAAGCCGAAGGCGGGGTTTCGCGCGCTGCGCGGGGGCGAATCAGGGTTGGGAGAGGGCGTTGAGGATGTCCTCTCGGGCGACGCGGAATTCGAATTCGTATTCGTCGAACAATCGTTCGCTGCCCGGGGCCTGGAAGCTGGCGGCGAGGATGTAGTGCTGCTGAGGCGGGAGGGGCTTACCCTCCCAACTCAATTGGAACTCGTAAGTGGAGGTGACGCGCTCCCAGAACTGCTTTTGGTCGTCGGGGCTGGCGACGGGCTGGGTCCAGGCCTGGAGCAATTCGCCGCGGTGGTTGCCGGAGGCGGGTCGGCGGGCGAAAAGCTCGAACATGAATGTGCCGTAGGCCTTGACGGGGTCGCCGGCGCCATCGAGGGGCCGGAGGGAGACGCCGATTCCGTCTGGGATGGCGTCGTCGTCGAAGCTGCGAGGCTTGGTGAAAGGGAGGACCTTGATGCTGCGAGGGCTGTAGAAGGAGACGAGTTCCTCGGCGGTGGGGCCATCGCCGGTCGCGCCGATGTCGCCGCGCTGACAGGCGAGACCAAAGAACGCGATGAGGCCCGAGAGACACCACAAGGCGGCGAAGGGGGTAAGGCGGGGCGGGGGCATCGGCAAGTCCTTTGCACGACCGGCGGCATCATCCGGATGCGGGGGCGATTCTACCGGTCGGCGGATGGCCGTCAACGATCTATCGGCCGGCAAGGGGCGGACCAACGAGTTTGCCAGAGGCGCGGGCCCGTTCGTATTGCTCGCGAAGCGTCGGGTCCTCGATGGCGAGCGTGGATCGCTGGAGGATTTTTTCACCGAGGGCTTCCATCTCCTGCGCGACAATTCGCGCTCGACAATGTCGTTCGAGGGCGGGGCGGACGTCGTCGAAGTCGGCGTTGTCGGCTGGGATGCGGCGCTCGAGCTTGAGGACGTGGTAGGAGCCTTCGGCCTCGATGAGGTTGGTTATCTGGCCCGGTTCGAGACGGAAGGCGGCCTCGATGAAGATCGGAGGCACGGTGTCGTCTGCGGCGGAAAAAGGGGGAAGGAGGCCGCCGTGCTCGCGCGAGAGGGAGTTCTGGCTGAAGGAGGCGACGAGGTCCTCGAAGCGTTCGCCGCGGTCGAGGCGATCCTTGACCTGGGGCCAGAACCTGGCCGCGGCGAGTTGGATGTGGCGGACCTCGACCTTCTCTCCGTGGACGCGGCCGAACTCGCGCTGAAGAAGCTCTTCGGAGATGACGACGCGCTCGCCGGCGATTCGCCGGAGGTGGGCCTGTCGGCGCATAGCGATGGCCAGCTCCTCGCGGGTGACGCCGCGCGACCGGGTCCATTCGTCGATCAACTGTTCGCGCCGAGTGGGGTTCAGCTTCTCGGGGTCCTTGCCGTTGAAGCGGTCGGCCCGCAGGGTGAGGTCGTATTCACGGTCGATGTCGGCGGGCGTCAGGTCGAGGTTCAGGCGACGGGTTTCCTGGACGGCGGCTTCGCAGAGGATCATTTGCTGCAAGAGGCCAAGGCCGCGGGTGCGCAGGAGAAGGTCGATCAGATCGCGTCGGGGGATGGGCGATCCGTTGACCCGGGCAACAGGTCGGCCGGCGGGTTTGGCTGGTCCGGCATTCGGCGTGTCGGGGTTGCGATCGGCTTGGGTCGATTGGGTGTTTGCGGTGGCCAGTTCCTGGCGAACGGAGTCGACGGGCACCGAGGGGCCCCGGCAGGAGGCAGCGCCGAGGAGCAGAAGCGCGGCGGCGACGCAAGTCGATCTGGCGGGCCGATGGGTTCGATGGTGTTCGTTCATTCCAGCTCACACTTTTTGGTAGGGGTCGCGGTCGCGGCGGCTGAGGACGATGGTCACGCGCGGCAGGCGCTTCTTGAGCATCGCTGCCAGGGGGGCTAACCCAGGCCGCTCGCTCGACCAATGTCCCAGGGCGACGGCCGAGACGCGGCATCGCTGATACGTCAAGGCGTCATGATGGCGGATTTCGCCGGTGATGACCACGTCGGTTGGTCCACGCGGTCGATCGTGGGCGTCCAGAGGTAGGGTGCCTGCCGAGCCGACGCAGACCCACGCCCGTCGGAGCCTGGAGCGGAGGTCGCCGACGGCGGCAACGTTCGCGGCGCCGGTCCTTGCCGCGAGTGCGCGGGCGAGGGCCCCGAGGGCGATGGGTTTGAGGAAGCGGCCGATGCGGCCTTGTCCGAGGCTGCGGTCGGGATGGGGTTCGAGGGGGTAGAGGTCGAAGGCGGGCTCTTCGTAGGGATGGGCGCTCCGCAGAGCGGCGACGACCTCGGGGAGGCTGGCCCTGGGCAGGACGACCTCGATCCTGATTTCGTTGACGCGTTCGAGCCGGCCCCGTTTACCGACGGCGGGATTCGTTTCGTCGGCGCCGAAGAAGGTGCCTTGGCCTGAGACGCGGTAGCTGCACTGCTGGTAGTCGCCGATGCGTCCTGCTCCGGCGGCGAAGAGAGCCGCGGCGAGGGAGTCGACTTGGGCGGCCGGGACGAAGGTCACGAGCTTGGCCTCGGCGGCGGGGGCGGCCGCGGGACTGAACGGCACCAGGTCGCGCAGGCCGCAGAGCCTTGCGAGCGCGGCGTTAGCGCCGACATCCGAGGCATCGAGGGCGGTGTGGGGGGAATAGACGGCGATGCGATGCGCCAGGGCCTCGGCGGCCAGTCCTTCTTGGCTCGCGGGGTCGGCGATCATGGACTTGGTGGGCCGAAAGATCGGAGGATGGTAAGCGAGGATGGCATCGAAGCGGCCGCGCAGCGCTTCACGGAGCACCGCCTGGGTGAGGTCGATGGTGAGCAGGAGCCGGGTGAGCGGCCAGTTTCGGTTGCCGACCAGAAGGCCGACGTTGTCCCAATTGGCGGCGGCCCAGGTGGGGGCGAAACTCTCCATCGCGTCGCAGAGCAAGCCGACGGAGCGGGGCGGCGCGGCGGGCTTCTTTCGGCTAGGCATCGGGAGCACACTCCTTGGCCACCAAGTGACGATAGAGGTCGGCGAGCCGGACAGTCGTGGGGCCGGGCACGCCTTCACCGACCTGATGCCGTTCGATGAAGGTGACGGGCATGATCTCCAGTACGCTGCCGGTGAGGAAGACCTCGGAGGCTGTCAGAAGGGTTTCGATGAGGATGGGCTCCTCCGTCAGCGCGATGTCGTTTTCGCGGGAAAGCTCGATGACGGCCTTTCGGACGACGCCCGGGAGAACCGGAGTGTCGAGGGGCGGGGTGGAGAGGGCCCCGTCGCGGACGATGAAGACATTGCAAATCGAACCTTCAGCAAGATGATTGTCGGTGGTGAACCAGAGGGCCTCGTTGCACTTTCGTGCGGCGGCCTCCTTCATGGCCAGGAGGCGCGGGAGGTAGGCGAGGGTCTTGTGACCGGCGAGAGGGTCGAAGCGGTTTTGCTTGTACGGGCAGATGGCGACTCTCATGCCGTGTCGGTAAAGCTCGGCGGGATAGGGCTGAACCGGTCCGGCCGTGATGAGGACGGAGGGCGGGGCGGGGTGTTCCATGGATTGTCCGGGTCGCGGGACGCTGCCGGGGGTGATGGTGAGTCGGAGTCGGGCGTCGCGAAGACGATTGGCCTGGAGGACTTCGTATGCGGCGCGGCGCAGGTCGCCCTTGGAGGAGGGGAGGCCGGCTTCCATCGAGGCGGGCATCTGCAAGCCAAGCTGAGCCGCGGAGTGGATGAGGCGGTCCAAGTGATCGTCGAGGCGCATGACCTTTCCGTCATAGGCGCGGAGGGTCTCGAAGAGGCCGGCGGCGTGGGTGAAGCCGGCGTCGAAGACGGAAACGAGGGCTTGATCGGCGGGGACGATTCGGCCGTTTAGAAAGACGAATTCAGGCATGACAGGATTCCGCGGCGGCGTGGAGGAGGTCGGACTGCCCGTCGTCGCCGGGAATGTGCTCGCAATGAGAGAGTTGGACGGCGGCGATCATGCCTGCGGCCTTGGCCTGAAGCTCGGCGAACTCCTCCTCGGGGGCGGAGTCGGCGACGATGCCGCTGCCGACGTGGAGATCGATTCCGCGCTCGGTCACGGTGAGGGTTCGTATGGCGAGGTTGAGCTGCACGTCGCCGGAAAGGGCGATGTAGCCGATCGCGCCGCAGTAGGGACCGCGCGGGTCGGGCTCCAGCTCGTTGATGATCTGCATGGCGCGGACCTTGGGGGCGCCGGTGATGGAGCCGCCGGGAAAGGCGGCTCGGAGGAGGTCGAGGGCGTCGGCGTCATCGCGGAGGCTGCCGGTGACGGTGGCGGCGCGGTGATGGACAGTGGGCAGGCGCTCGATGCGTCCGGGGCTGACGACTCGGACCGAGCCGAAACGGCAGACCCTGCCGAGGTCGTTTCGCTCCAGATCGATGATCATGTTGAGTTCGGCGCGATCTTTTTCGCTGGCGGCGAGGGCCTGCTCGGCGGCAAGGTCCGCAGAAGGCGTAGGGCCGCGGGGGCGGGTGCCTTTGATCGGGCGGGTGAGGACTCCGCGGCCGAGGACGCTGAGGAAAAGCTCCGGCGAGGAAGAGAGGATGGCGGCGGGCGGGGCGTCGCCGCGTGGGTCTTGGATGTTGATGAAGGCGGCGTGGGAGGCGGGATTGGATCGGCAGAGGCGAAGGTAGGTCTCGGTGGGCGGCCGGGAGTTTTCGAAGCGAAGCCGCCTGGCAAGATTGACCTGGTAGACGTCGCCGGCGCGGATGTAGTCGAGGATGCGCCTGACGGCGGCGAAGTATTCATCCGGGGCGAGGTTCGGCAGGCCGGGCGAAGATTCGTGCGAGACGGTGAGCATGGGAGGTTCGTCGAGCGGCAAGGCGGAGAGGAATTGCTCGACGGCGTCGAGTCTGCTTTCCAACGGCGGTCGATCGGTCGGGCAGAGGCGGGGCGGGAGAGTGAGGCCGGCGGCGTGCCAGGCGTCGAGTAGGCGATCATGGATAAGCACGGTGTCGAAGAGGGCCCAATGAGAGACGGGCAGGGGGGCGGGATGGGATCGCCAACCGGCGGTGGGCTCGACGTAGCGGCCTGCTTCGTAGGCGAGGTAGCCGATCCATCCGCCGAAGAATGGCAGGCATGCGGGCCGAGGAGTTGTTTGAGGAGCTGGTGTTTGGGCGGCCCCGCGGGCATGAAGCCCGCGGCTCGTTGCGAAGCCCGCGGCTCGTCGGGAAGCCCGCGGCTGGACGTCGCATTGAAGCGGCTCCGCAGAGATGGATGACCAGGGCCGGCAGAGGTTGGCGATGGCGAAGAAGGGGTCCTGGTCGGCGTCAGGCGGGACAACGTGCAGGCTTACGGCATCCCAGGCGAAGATCGAGTAGCGGGCGAAGGAAAAATGGTCGCAGAGCGATTCGAGCATCGCGCCGGAGGGGTGCTCGGCGACTGCTCTGCGCAGGGCGCGGAGGTTACCGGGCGGTGGAAGGGTCCGCGAAGAGACGCGTGAGATAAAGAGGCGATCGGCCGAATGCGTCATGGGTGGGCAGTATAGCCGTTGGGAGGGCCGGGCGAGCGATGTCGCGGTGGGGCTGAGGAGTTGTTTGAGGACCTGGTTGGGGGGGCCGCGGGCTTAAAGCCCGCGGCTCGTTGCGTGGCTGGGTCTTGAGGAAGAGGGGGAAGATTATATAATCACGTGTAGGGCTGCAAACCGGGGGAGATCATCAGTTCGAGGACGCGCGCCATGGAGCGAGCAGGTGGGACTACGACCGTGATGCCCACGAACGACGGGCGGCGGCAGACGGTGCTGTGGGTGATCGCCGTCCTATTGGCGGTCATCGCGACGACCCTGGTGGTCGGGGGCCGGCAGCCGGTGGGGATCCAGCCGGTGTTCGGCGACTCTCCGATGGTCGGGGCTCGGGGGATCTTCGCCTTCACTGGACAGCTCGACAAGACGAGCTACGGGTTGTTCATGATGGATGTCGACAACCGGACGGTGTGGTGCTACCAGTACCTGCCGAGCACGCGGAAGATGAAGCTGGTGGCGGCGCGGTCGTTCGACTTCGACCGGTACTTGAAGGCCTACAACGTGGAGAGCCCGACGGAGGACGAGGTGCGGTCGATGCTGGAGGACCAGCGTCGGATCAAGGAGCGGATGGAGCGCGGCGGCGCCGAGGGCGCGGACGACGAGGCCCTGGGGATCATGGACCCGGACCTGCCGACGGGCGGCGGACGGAAGGAATAGGGGATCGAGCCGCGGATCCGCGGGCATAAAGCCCGCGGCTCGTTGTGAAGCCCGCGGCGCGGGAAGAATCTGATAGCGGGGACGATCGACGATGGCCAATGAATTTTGCACATTTGAAGACGCGTGCGAGATGCTCGGGAAGTCGGAGTCCGACGTGAAGGAGATGGTGTCGGACGGCCGCTTGCGCGAGTTTCGTGACGCGGGCAAGGTCTTCTTCAAGCGGCAGGAGGTCAAGCAGATCGCGGACAAGGAGGGCAGCAGCATCGTTGACCTGCCGGCGGCCGAGGATGCGGAACCCGAGCCTGCGGCGCCAGGCAAGCCGGAGTCCTTCGCCGCGGCCCTATCGAGCCTGGCTGACGAATCGTCGAGCATGGGCATCCTCGATAAGAGCCCCGGCGTGGAGGCGGAGGCGGGGTCTGAGGAGGTGGCCGACGCATCGCCGATCGAGCTGGGGGAGGAATTGCCGGATCACCTTCCGGCCGCGCCGCGGACCATCGGCGAGGCTGGATCGGAGTTGACGAGCGAGATTGACCTGATGCCGGACCTTTCGGACTCGGCGGCGGGGATATCGCCGCTCGGGGGCATCTCGCCGGATTTGGGTCTGTCGCCGGGCGCGACGGATGAGGCGGCGGCGGAACAGGTGATCGAGGAACTGGAGGTGCCGGACCTGGGGCTGAGCGGATCGAGCATCATCAGCCTGGAGCCCGGGCTGGAAGAGGCGACCGCGCCGGCGAAGCCAGCGGACGAAAAGAAGGGGATCAGCGTTTTTGACGAGGACGAGCTTCAGATCGACGCCGATCCGATGGGGGAGACGAGGATATCGTCGGGGGTGGATGAGCTGGAATCGGTGGGCAGCGGCAGCGGACTGTTGGACATCACGCGCGAGAGCGACGACACGAGCCTGGGGGCGGCGCTGTTGGACGTGATCTCGCCGACCGAGGCCGCTGAGACGGAGGCTGAACCGGCGATCGTGGTGGAGGCTGAGGAGACGGCCGAGGACAGCGGGTCGTCGATCCAGGCGGAAGAAGCTGCGCCGATGTACGAGGCGCCGGCGGCGGCTGCTCCTGCGACGCCTGGGCCGCGGGTGGCGGTGGCGGCCTATTCGACCGGTGCAGTGCCGATGAACGTCTGCGTGCTATTGGGATTGGTGTCGCTGGCGCTGGTGGGGTTGGCGACGGCGGCGCAGATTCAAGGCGTATGGCCCGATATTCTGAACTTGGTGGCCAAGGACTTGTGGCACTACAGCGTCTTCGGGGGGTTGGCGGCGATCGCGCTGGCCATGGGCGTCATCGGCATCCTCGCGGGGCGGGGGAAGTAGGCTGGGGCGATTGCGCCGGGGGCGTCGCCAAACGGCAAGCCGCGGGCAAGGTTACGCGCGCTGCGCGGGGGCGGATCGCGGGCGCGGGGGCGGTTCGCGGGGGCGGTCCGCGGGGGATTTGTGAGGCGGGCGCGGATCGGGTCAGGGGCGGTGCCACTCGTCACAGGCGGGGCAGAGCGGCGCGTTCTTCAAGTCGTTGCTTCGAATCTCATTGAGACACGGGGCGTGTTGCCATAACTCAGCGAAAGACTGGTCGCCGAGGCGGCCGAGGGTCTGGCGGCCGGCGAAGTCCTGGTCGCAGGTGGTCAGGCTGCCGTCGGCGAGGACGACGGCGCGCGAGAAGGTTCGACGGCAGGGGCCGCGCTGGGATGGGGCCATGGAGGTCAGAGCAAGGGGGGGCCGCTGGCCGGCGCAGTGGCTGTATCCGGTGACCAGGACCATGCCGAGACGCCGCTGCCAATGATCGAAGAAGGACTCCATCTCCTCAATGGTGTCGGCGGACTTGACGAACGAGGGAAGGAAGATCGGCAGGAGCGACGTCGCGGCCTCGCGCCGGGCGAGCCAGCCGTCGAGGCGGGCGGAGACGGCATCGAAGGCGTCGATGTCGTGGACGCGGCGGTAGGACTCACGGGTCATGGCGTCGAGGGTGACCTCGACGACGTCGATCGGGGTGTCGAAGAGGGCCGATTCCACGGCCGAGTCGTCGAGGCGGGCGGGGGTCCGCACGGCGATGGCGGCGGCGACGGGGCGGATGAGCCGGCAGATGTCGGTGAATCGCGGATGACAGCAGGGGTCGCCGAAGCCGCCCAACACGATTCGCACGTCGTCGACCCCGGCGATGGCGGCGGCGACGGCCTCGATGAGGTTGAGTCCGATGGGTCCGCGGGCGGGGACCTGGGGCGCGCCGGGGCGCAGCAGCGACTCGGCGGCTGGGCGGAATTCGGTGGTGAGTTCGATCTCGATCTCCGCCGGCACTTCTTCGGTCCATCGTTGGTCTTGATCGGTGAGCCATCGGGCGATTTGGACGGCGTCCCAATTGTCGGCGCCGGCGTCGAGCAAGCGCTGGACCCGTCGAAGGCTTCGCGTCGTGTCGCAGACGAGGCGGCCGGACGACTCGATGATCTGGGCGGCCGGTCGGTAGCAGGGGTCTTTGCCGGCGAGGTCGGCGACCGGTTGGTCCGGGTCGTAGACCAGGACGCGCCCGAGCGGCTGACGGGTGTGGGCCATTTGCTCCAGGAGCGGGCGGCTGAAGACGGCTGGGCAAAGGCCCGGCGGTGTTTGGGAGAAGGTCATGCCGAACGGGTGGCCGGTTCGCTGATAGTGGCGGATCAGTTCGTCGGTCAAGGTGGGATCGATGAGCGGCGCTGCCGCGGGCACGACCGCGACGACGTCGGCGTTTTTCTCTTGGGCCAGTTGGGCGAGGACGGCGGTGTTCGCGTCCTCGTCGAAGGAGCACAGGCCGCCGATGCCGCCGCGCCAGCCGTCGAGTCCCCAGAATCTTCCCGCGCGGACCAGGTCGGCATAGGGGGCGGATGGGCAGTCGATCGGCGAGAGATCGACGCGCGGCAAACCTGCGAGGAGCTGCTGAATGTTGGGCCGTTGGTCCGGTGGGGCGAGGAGGACAATTTCGTCAAGGCAGGTGGCGCGAGCGAGCCGCTCGATGGTGCGGCGAAGGATGGGCCGATCAGCGAGAGGCTCCGCGAGGCGCGAGCGCGTGCCGATGTGGGTTCGCTTCAGGTCGGCGAAGATGGCGGCGACGCACTTCATGAAGCGGCCTCGAGGGCCTGGTCGAAACGGGCGAGGGCGTCGTCCAGAATGTCCTTCATGACGGCGCAGCCGGCCAAGAGGGAGTCGATGAACTGGAGGTCACGCTTGAGTTGGCCGTGGGTCTTAGCCTGGCCGGCGGAGGCGTGATCGGCCAGGTTTCGATCGGCGGCGATCTTCTGGAACTCGCCGAGCTGCGACACGTCGCGGACCATTTGAAAAATCACCTGCTTTTCTTGAACGAGCGTTCGCAGCTCGTCGACGCGGGCGACGCGTCGATTGAATTCGGCGGGGCGGTCCACCAGGGTGGCCATCTCGACGAGGAGTTCCCGGGTCTTTTCGCAGAGTCGGCGGAACTCGGTCAGCTGGTCGCGGCGTGAGGCGAGGATCTGGCTTGCGGCGCGGAGCCGATCGGGGGCGTGCCAGGGGAGTCGGAGGTAGTCGAATCGTCGCGGGTCGATGGGCTCTGGGCAGGACTGGGCGGCGGCCTTGGCCAAGGGCATGACGACCGCGCCGGCTTTTTTCGCGCCGCCCTCTGTGGCGTCGATGATTCGGGCGGTGGACCTGGCGAAGTCGCGCTCGAACTGCTGGAGGTAGGTAAACATCTGCTCGTCGGTGTAGATCGATCGGCCGTCAATGTCCTCGATGCGTCGGAGGATGGGCCTATGCCGGACGATTCGCTCCCATTCCTTCATTTCCAGCGTGGCGAAGCGCCCCAACTCCGGCATCCAGGCGCGGTGCATGGCGACGCCGGCGGCGTAGTAGCAATGGCCGGTGAAGCCGAGGTCCTGGCCGACGAAGATGATCGGGTCGCAGCCGAGCCATTGGGCGAGGTAGAGGGCCAGGTGCATGACGGTAGCGCCGGGCTCCATGGGGGTTCGCTTGGCCAGGTCCTCTCCCAGGCAGCGGTGGGCGAAGGTGTTGTCCAGGAGCATGACGCGGCGCATGTTCGGTCCCCAGGAGCCGCGGAAGGCGTCGATTGCCCGACAGGCGGCCTTGGGCTCGGCGACGAGGACCAGGTCGTCCGGGATGTCGAGGTTTTCGAAGAACTGGCGGGAGACGTCGCTGTAGTCGAGTGAGGTGACGAAGCGCGGTCGGATGCCGCGCTCCAAGAGGGGCCGGAGGGTGGTCTGGGCGGCGATGACGACGGCGCGATGCTGAAGGTCGCGGAGTTGATCGATGTTTTTTGCAAGCGACGGTCCGGCGGCGACGAGGATGGCGGGGCTGCCTGCGAAGCGGTGGCGGAGCAGGTCGAGCGGCGGGGTGGCGACGTAGGTCGGCAAGTTGGCGGCGATGTTGCGGCAGGTGATCTCCGAGTTGCGCAGGAGCGTGACCAGCGACATCTTGGCGAAGGCGGCGAAGTCCAGGATCGCCTGCCGACAAGCGGCGTGAAAGTCCGCCTGATGGGTGCGCGAGAACGGGGGGACGGCGAAGGCGGTCCCGAGCATGAGGGCGGTTCCGTAGCGGTGGAGCTTTTCGTGCAAGTGGGATTTGTCGAGCCTGGTGAGGAACTCGACGCGGCCTTCGATGAGGATGTCCGACAGGTCGGTGTGTTCAAGGGCGGCCTTGATGGTGGGCAGGTCGGGCTCGGCGACGAGGATCACGGTTTCGGCGGCGAAGGTTTCGCGCAAGGCTCGTAAGTGGTATCCGAGGCCCAAGCCGCAGAGGATGACGACGGCGGCGTCGGTTTTTTCCATGCGTGCACAGAAATCGCCGGCCTCGCGCCATGGGTCATAGCGGCTGTGGAGGAGGATGGTGCGGCCGTCAGGGGTGGCGACGGAAATGGTGGGCGGGCCTGCCTTGGAGGGCTGGACCGGGAGAGAGGCGGCGTCCGGGAGGTCGTCGATCTGCTGGGCGAGCCTGGAATCGATGCGCCAGAGCCGAGCCATGTTTTTGAGGAAGGTTTTATTGACGGCGGCGGTGTGCACGGCGGCATTGTAGCGACTGGCGAAGGTGGCTATAGGGAGACGGCGCGTCGTTGAGCGGGTAGGCCGGGGGCGTCGCCAAACGGCAAGCCGAGGGGGCGGTTTCGCGCGCTGCGCGGGGAGGGTTCCTGCGGGGTCGGGGTTCAACAATTCATTCATTCGTCATAAGATAGGAGCGTCGATCGGACGTCGGCGAGCGGTTTTCGTCGGCGGGTGATGGGCAGGTTGATCGGGAGCAACAAGCCATGATTCAACAATTTCGGAGTGGATTGAGCGCGGGGTTCCTTTTATTGGCGACCGCCGCCGCGGCGATGGGGTTTGGGGACCCGATTCTGCCGCGGGATGCGGGAGTCCCGCTGATCGACTGGAAAGAAGCCCACAAGTACATGGACCAGGAGGTTTCGGTGCAGGGCCGGATCGTGGCGACGCACAACACCGGGACGATCTGCTTTTTGAATTTGGACAAGGCGCGGAGTTTTACGGCGGTGGTGCACGGACACAACTTCAAGTATTTTTCGACGCCGCCCGAGGCGATGTATGCGCAGAAGCTGGTGCGGATTCGCGGGGTGATCAGCGCCTATCAGGGGAAGGCCCAGATCGAGGTGATTCGCCCGGAGCAGGTGACGATCATCGAGGAGGAGCAGCCGATCACGTCGTCGTCGAGCGGGAAGGGTCGGGCGTTTCGCGGGACGGTGACGGTGGCGACGTTCAACGTGCTGAATCTCTTCGACGAGTACGACGACCCGTACCATTACGACGAGAGTACGCCGGCGAAGCCCAAGGAGCAGTTGGAGAAGCTCGCGGCGCGAATCAAGGAGTTGGATGCGGACGTATTGGCGATGCAGGAGGTGGAGAACGAGGGGTACTTGCAGCGGTTCGTGGGGGCCATGCTGCCTGGGATGGGTTACGAGCACGTGGTATGCCCCGAGGGGAACGATCAGCGGGGGATCGACGTGGCCCTGCTTTCGCGGCTGCCGGTCGGGCCGGTCACGTCTTATCGCCATTTGCGATTTCCGGATGCGTCCGGGGGGATGATGTCCTATCGCCGGGACCTGCTTCAGGTGAGGATCGAGCCGCCGGATTGTCCGCCGTTCGACATGTTCGTGGTGCACTTCAAGAGCAAACGGGGCGGGGCGTCGGAGACGGAGAGCGAACGGGTCGGCGAGGCGCAGCAGACAAGGAAGCTGTTGAGCGAACTATTGGGGCGCGACAAGGGCGCGCGGTTTCTGATCTGCGGAGACTTCAACGATACGTTCGAGAGCCGGGCGCTGAAGGTGTTGGTCGGAGAGGGGGCAACGGCTCTTCGGGCTTTTATCGGTGATCTTCCGGAGAAGACGGCGAGCTACAACCGGGGCCGATCGGACGACATGATCGACTACATCCTGGCGTCTCCGGCGATGGCCGAGACGTACGTGCCGAAGTCGTACAAGATCGTGTCGGGCTCTGTGGAGGCGGGGGGATCGGACCACAATCCGGTGGTATCGCAGTTTCGACTTGCCGCATCGGACACTGGAGCCGGGGCGGGGAGGGCGTCGATGGAGCGCTGAGCGCGACGCTTGGGTATGGAGGCATGAATCGGGGAGAAAAGCCCGTCGAGAAGATAGAGGGTTTGGGTTGAATAGTTCGACTTTGGCTGTGATTTACTCGCCTTCAATCCGCGTTAATTACTGCAATTTAATGAAATACATGATGTTGTGGTGAAATGTGAGTTTACTTGGCTCGGTTTGCCGGCTGGTGGTCTAGGGCAGTTCCGAGAATGTCTGCCACTGTGATCATGCGACCGCAAAAAAATCCTTGGGCGAGGGGTTTAATCCTATTGACAGGGATTTTGGCCTGTAGCTAAACTCCCCCCTCTACGTCAGGCGATAAAGCCTGATAAGCCTCGTCCTTAAGGCGCGGCAAGGCCGGGGCCCGTACAGGATTGAGCGGAACGTTCCCGCCGATCAGTCCTGAGAGGGGCCTCAAGTGGAAGGTACAGAATAGTGGATTGGGAACTAACTCGAGAAGAGAGGTTTTCTGATGTGGGCTTTGGATTTCGTGATTAACGCTTTGATTGGGATCATCGACCTCAATCCGTTGCTCGACCTGATTCTGACGCCGCTGACCTGGGCGTTGGTGTTCTTCACCAACAACTGATTGAAGTTCGGGGACTGAATTGGGCGGTTGCGTCACGTCGGCGCTTCGCCCGTGGACAGCTTAAGAAAAAAGGAAAACAAAGATGTCTGCATGGGATTTTGTGATCAATGCGTTGATCGGGATCATCGACCTCAATCCGTTGCTCGACCTGATTCTGACGCCGCTCACCTGGGCGTTGGTGTTCTTCGTAGGCAACTGATCGAGGTTCGGAAGCTGAATCAGGTGCGGCGTCGGCCTTTGGCCGTGCTTGCGGGTTCTACTGATCTCGCAGGTTCAGTGATGAGCGCCGGCTTGATGCACGAATGAGAGGTTTCCGGGGTCCCACAGGGGCTCCGGGGCCTGAACCATCTGCTTCTGCTAGCAGTCGCAGGACCTGTACGTGGCTTCACGTCCAGGTCCTGTCTCTTTTTTACGGCGCGTTTCGCGTCAATCGTCAAACGGCAAGCCTTGCGCTGGGTACTCGCGCTGCGCGGGTGCGGTTCGCCCAGGGGGACGGCCGCGCGGGCTGACGCCCACGGCTCGATGAGTCGTGTCCCCCGATGAGTCTTTCCCCCGGCAGAGCCGGGGGTTGAGGGATCGTCGTGAAGGCCGCGGCGCGGCGCACGGCGTCAAGCCGCGGGCGGAAGTGCTCGGCGGTATGGGAGGTCGTATAATGCCGAACCGGGGCGGGGCGTTGGGGGGCCTGGTTTGATTGACCATCGGGGGCCGTCTGCGAGGGAAGTGGGTCGATGGCGAAAGTCGAGGTGCCTGAAGGCCTTTGGATGCGCTGCGACGGATGCAGCAAGATGATCTTCAAGAAGGTCCTTGAAGAGCGTCTCCGCGTGTGCCCGGAGTGCGGTTTTCATTATCGGGTGGATGCTCGGACGCGTGTGCAGCAGCTCACCGATCCCGAGACGTTCGAGGAGTTCAACGCGTCTTTGGTTTCGACCGACCCGTTGGGCTGGACGGACAGCCAGCCGTATGGGAAGCGGCTCGCGGAGGCCAAGCAGAAGACTGGACTAGCCGAGGCGGTTTTGACCGGCCGAGGGTACATCAAGGGTCGGGCGGTGATCCTGGCAGTGATGGACCCCTATTTCATCATGGGGTCGATGGGCTCGGTAGTCGGGGAGAAGGTGACGGCAGCCGTTGAGCGGGCGACGGAGGCATCGTTGCCGCTGGTGATCGTGACGTGCTCCGGCGGCGCGCGGATGCAGGAGGGGCTGGTCAGCCTGATGCAGATGGCGAAGACGTCGGCGGCGCTGGCGCGGCATGACCAGTCCGGGGGGTTGTACATCACGGTGATGACCGATCCAACGACGGCTGGGGTGGCGGCCAGCTTCGCCTTTCTGGGTGACGTGATTCTGGCGGAGCCGAAGGCGATGATCGGATTCGCCGGGCCGAGGGTGATCTGGAACACGGTCAAGGCCGAGCTGCCGCAGGGGTTTCAGACGGCGGAGTTCATGCTTGAGCACGGCTACGTGGACCGAATCGTCCCAAGGTCCGATCTGCGGAGCGAGATCGCCCGGGTCGTCGACTATTGCGGGAAATAAGGCGCGGCCGTTCGGGTGAGGGGCGCGTTAGTCATCGCCAAACGGCAAGCCTTGGGTGGGGTACTCGCGCGGCGCGGGGTCGGATTCGCTGAGGGGAGGACTCACGCGAGTGTGACCGCGAGGGCTGAAGCCTGCGGCTCGGTTTAGGCGTCCGCAAATCCTACGTGGCGGGGAGCAAGGGCCCGCGGGACTGGCCCCGGATGCCGCCGCCGGTCTATAATCCTCGTGGGGTGGAGGGCGAGGTTCCGCGCCGTGGGGCCCGTCCTGTGTGGGGGCAGCAAGTGGCCGCTGGCTGGGAACCGGCCTGAAGGAGAGAGCCACCATGCAAGCCTTTCGCTTGGATCGAGGGATTCGTGTCGTGCCGGTGGCGCTATTGGCGCTGGCGGTCATGGTGGTTTGGTGCGTGCCGATGTGGGCTGGGCCTGCGCCCCAGGGGCCGAGCGGCGGAGGCGGCCGTAAGAAGGGACCTCCCAAGCATGACGAAGAGCAGACGACGGTCGATGATCGGCCGGTCGGCGGCGAGACGGGCTGGATCGCGGGCTTCAAGTCGAGCGAGGAGGACGAAGACGCCGGCGAGGATTTCATGGGGATATTGAAGTTCAAGCCGATGGGGAAGCGGGTTCGGTCTTTTGAATTGCGTGTCCCGCGGGATCCGCTCCCGGTTGTGGAGTTGGGTGAGCGGAGCGACCTGGACCTGGAGGAGTATCCCGATCTGCTGGCGAAGGGATTGTACTGCACGGCCTCATGGAAGTCGGAGGAGGCTGACAGCGGGGACACGAAGAAGAAAAAGAAGAGCCGAATGCCGCGCGATCTGACGCAGATCCGGTTCGAGACGATGGACATCGAAGGAGAGATCGCGGAGATCAAGGATGACGTCATCACGATCAAGGCCCGGCCCAAGGGCGACCAGCCGTGGCCCGATCAGTTGGGCAGCGCTGGTTCCAAGCCGGACCGAGGCGCGGGCACCGGAAAGCCTGGGCGGACGCCGCTGAAGAAGCTGAAGCTACGGGTATTCGAAGACGTCACGCGATTCACCGATGCCGAGAACGAGGAGATCGACCTGGGGAATTTCGAGAAGAAGCAGTCGGTGGAGGCGACCGTGGTCTATGGCAAGAAGGGCGGCATCGTGGTTCACCTGCGGACGCCGTCGCTGAAGAGTGAGGACCAGGGCGAGGCACGCGGAGAGGGCGGGGGTCGGGGGAGTCGCCCGCAGGGGTAAGAGCAGTAGATTCGGGGCTGCGGGGGGCGTCGCCAAACGTCAAGCCGAGGGGGAGGTTTCGAGCGCTGTGCGGGGATGATTGCGCGGGGGTGACGGCCGCGCGGGCTGAGCATTTCCCCCGGCGGAGCCGGGGGCTGAGGGATAGGCGTTCGCCGCTCGATGGGCCTTCGGCACTTTGTGTAGCGCGCGGGGCGGCGTTTCTGGATTCCAACACTGATAAATGTGTCGATGAGCGCAAGGCGCGTGCCGTAGGGGTCTGTCAATGGGCGGGCCTGTGATTGGGGTTGAGAGGGCTGGCGAGGGGCGACGATATCCGATAACGACGTCGGAATTGCGCAACGGCTGCGGTACGGGTTCATCCAGAGTTGGCTTCGGGAGGACTACGAGCCGGCTTTTCAGGACAGCCCGCGGGACAGCGGCTGGAACTTGCGGAATCCACGCACGGGGAAGAGGATGCCGGTCGTCAAGAGGCATCGGAGAGTCTCCGGGCGCGGTACGTGAGCGAGAGCCTTCGTAGGTCGTGAATCGGCCGCGGAGAGAGGTAGGTGAGGAATTGCCCAAAGGCATGGCACGTTCGCCGCTTTGGCTTGGATTGGCCATTGCCTCCGTGATGGCATTGTCGGCGGCGGCCCGAGGGCAACTATCCCTGGATTCCGGTCCATCGAGCTCGTTTTTGGAGCGGCAGGCATCGCTGATTCGGGAGAACGACCGGAACTTGCGTCGGACGCTGCCGGTGGGGCAGAAGTTCCGGCTGGATTACGGCGGGTGGTTTAACAATTACTTTTTCCTCTTCGACGACGGCGTGGAGAGCAGCCGGACGCTTCGGCAGTACGAGCTGCGGCTGTGGGCATCTTACAACGCCGACCAGGGGATCCACTCCGGCTATGTCCGAATGCGGACGTCGTACCTGGATTGGAACGCCGGGGACAGCTTCACGCGAAACGAGGACGACCTGGACGGGCCGAACCTGGAGCGCGGCTGGCACGAGTTTGACCTGGCGAGGATGATGCGTTTGTACGGCTCGTACAACGCTCCGTTCGAGTTGAAGGTGAAGCTGGGGCGAGACCTGGTCCTGGCTGGGACGGGATACGCGGTCGATCTGCCGCTGGATCACGTTCAGGTTCAAGGGGAGTGGCTGGACTTCGAGACGACGTTTTTGGTGGGGCGCACGCCGTCGAGCACGCCGAACATCGACCGGAGCCGGCCGGTGGCGGATCACAGCGACCGGGACTTTTGGATCATCGAGGAGCGGTATAAGAAGTTCGACCATCACGAGCCGTTTGTGTACGTGGCCTGGCAGGATGACCACACGAGCGAGGATCCGCCGGATTACTTGCAGAAGTACAAGTACGATTCGACGTACGTGGGATGGGGCTCGACCGGCGAGCTGGTGGACAATCTGCGATACAACACCGAGTGGGTGCTGGAGCGCGGGACGAGCTACGGCAATACGCGGTTCATCCGTCACGACCACATCAAAGCGTGGGGCTTCGATCACCGACTGGACTATTACTTCCGTCACAAGACCAAGCCGGTGGTGTCGGCGGAGTACATGTTCGGCAGCGGCGACGCGAATCGGCTGGAGAGCCCCACGGACGCCGACGGCGGCAACCGCGGTGACCACGTGGACCGCAGCTTCAGCGGGTTCGGCTTTAGGGACACGGGCCTGTCGCTGTCGCCGAGGATGTCGAACATTCACATATGGCGTCTGGGCGGGTCGTTTCGGCCGCTGCCGGACATCGAGGCGGCGAAGGAATTGGAGCTGGGGACGGATTACTATCTCTATTGGAAGAACAAGCGCGTGGCGGCAATCAGCGACTCGCTGGCGGACGAGCGTTCTGGATACGTCGGGTGGGAAATGGACTACTTCGCTAATTACCGTATTCTTAGTGATTTAGCGTTGACGATTCGATTCGGCACGTTCTTTCCGGGTAGCGCGTATTCCGATCAGACGACACGGACTTTTTTGCTTACGGGCGTGACATGGTCTTTCTAGCAAGCGGGGCCGGGCGGAGCAGGCCCGACCGGGGTATAATCATGCGGCCTCTACCGGGAGGGGCGCGGCGAATCCCGGTCCACCTCGCATGGGTTGTTGGTTCGATCATCTGGGGCTGTAGCGCGCCTCGTCCGAGCGAACCGACGGTGAACTCCGCGGAACTGAGCGACGAAGGATTTCAGGCGTACCTGGCGGAAGTAGACCTTGTCACGGTGGATGAAGCCTACCGGGCGATGTTGATCCTCGCGGACGGCCAGGATGGTCGGAAGAACTTCGAGGAGCGGCGAAAGGAGCTGGAGGCTCGAGGGATCGCGCGGGCGGCGTGGAACCTTCAACCGGAAAACGTGATCGACGCGGGCTCGGCGTCCTACATGGTCTGCCAGATATGCCAGCTTAGGGGCGGTGTGGGGTCGCGGCTGCTGGGCTCGTGGGGGTTGGGTGACAGACGGTATGCCCTGCGGGAGTTGGTGTATCGGAAGATGATCGAGGAGACGACGGACTATCAATACATGACCGGGGCCGAGATGTACGCCTTGATGACGCAGGCGGACCGGCTCATGGCGGCGAAGGGGCTGTACGAGTCGGAGGGCGTGGACCTGACCGACGAGGGGGACCGGGACGAGCATGGGGAATTGATCGTGCCGGAGTGAAATTCCGGAACCGATAACGTACGAATCTCAGGGGGTTTAGGGGCAGGGGGCTTGGAAAAAGCGAGATTATCGCCAAAGCGGATTTGCCGAGGGGGCGATGGATATCGTAGGTTTTCCGGTAGAAGAGCCGTCCATTTTTCGGCGGCTGACGTTTGGCGCTGGCGTCCCACGGGGCCGTCGGCCCTTGATGAGCGAGGGAACAGGGAAATGACAAGAATCACTGTATGCGCGCCCGCGCTGTCGTGGGTGTTGGTGGCGGTGTTTGCCAACGTGGTGTTGGGCAACGGCTCGGGCCCCGCGGTGACGCAGCCGGTCGGCGACGACGCCACGCTGGTGTACGAGGTGTGGAAGGTCCAGGGGAATGTACGGATTTCCAAGAGCGGGACCGATCCGAAGGCGACCGAAGGCTGGCGCAGCCTGAAGGTCGGCGACATAGTCAAGGCCGGGGAGCAACTCCACGCGGGGATTCGGAGCAAGGCCAAGTTGGTGGCGCGGCCGGCCGAGCCGCCGACGGTGATGGTGGTCGAGAACGGCTTGGTGAACTTCGCCGACTTGGCGATGAAGGAAGGGGTGGCGCGGAACCGGATCGAACTCGCGTACGGGTCGATCCGTGCCGGCGTCGCGGAGGGCGAGACGCGGAGCGACATGGAGATACATGCCCCCGCGGCGACGCTGAGCAAGAAGGGGACGGACATCTTCGGCATCGAGGCGAGGCCCGACGGCCGATTCAACATGTTTCTGACGGAGCGAGGTCGCGGCCTGATCCAGGCGATTCAGACGCGGTCGACCGATGCGGGAGCTCTGAACACGTTGAGATCAAGGACGGTTACTCCCGGCCAGTGGGTCACCTACCAGATGGCGCGGGCGATTGACAACGTGCAGTTCGATCGCAACGTGGACCTGACCGATCCGTTTGGCGTGCAGGGGATCGACCAGCTCTTCGCGTTGATCAATAATCGCGGCGGGTTCGGGTTCCTGCTGGCGCCGGGCGGCGGGTCCGCGGGGCTACTGAACGCGTCGGTTCGCACGTCGCAAGACGGCCAAGGCGGCTTGGTAGACGATGGCCAGACGCCCGGGACGCAGGGCGTGGTGCCGGTTCGGTCGCAACAGATCGGAGATTTCGGCATCGGGCAGGGGGGCATTCCGGGGATCTTCGGTCCCGCGCGGCTGATCGGCCGCAACGAGCCGCATCCCATGACGCCGGGTTTTGAGAGGAAGCTTCCCAGGATGCAGCAGGCCGCCGGCGTTCATCGGTAGGACGTTTTCACTTTTCATAGAGGAGTTTGAAGGCGCTCACAGCCGAGAGCGGCTGTGGTTCATTGCGCGCTCGCATCCAAGGGCGGTTTTGGTTCGTTGGCGTCGCCAAACGGCAAGCCGCAGGGGTGGTTTCTCGCGCTGAGCAGGGACGGTTCGGGTGAGGGTCGTTCGCGCGGGGGCGAGGGGGTCAAATGCTTGCGCGATGGTTTCTTATCATTCCTTGACGTTGATGACTTCCAACTCGAGCCTGCCCAAGAGCGGGAAGAGGGAGGTCATGGAATCAAGCACGCCTTCATCGTTGAGGGGCATGATGGAGAGGGCGATGTGGGTGGGGTCGCACTCGGTCTGAGCGAGGGCGGCGTCGATGTCCACCCATTGGCCGCCGATATGGACCTGGGTCCACATGTGATAGCCGAAGGCGCTGGCCTTGGTGGGCATGAGCGGGCCGGGGGGAATCTGGACGATGCCGCTGACGCCGCGGGCCGGTAGTCCGGCCGCCCTGGCGAGGGCGGCGAGCAGGGCGGCGTGCTCCGTGCAGTCGCCTGCACGGGTGCGGGCCACCTCGGAGGCGGTGGCGAATCCGACGTCGAGGCCCTTGTCGGAGACGTAGTCACCGACGAATCGGCGAAGGGCATCGGCCTTGTCGGCTGGAGCGGCGGCGGCGTCGCTGAGAGCCCTGCGAGCGAGGCGCTTGATTCGGGGGTCGTCCGTATCGAGCATGGTGGAGGCCTTGCAGAAGGGGGCGAGTTCGGGGGAGGGGTCGGCGGACGAGGCATCGGCGCGGCGAATCACGGACCAATCGAGGCGACGGACCGTGATCGTTCCTTCATGGGCGCTCGTGCGCTTGAAAGTCTGCATCGAGGTCTTGGGGAGGTCGGGCAGCGACCACTTACCCTTGTCCGGCAGCCGCAGCCGATAGGTGACCTCGGAAGCGTTCGCGGGGATGCGGCGATCGACGTTGACGAAGGTGCTGAGGAACAGCTCCGGGGCGGCGGACTTTTCCAGGGCCTCCTCCTTGGAGGCGCGGCAGATGAGGATTCGAGCGATGCCGAAGTCAACCGAGGCGATGACCGGTGCGGCGTCGTCATCAACCCAGGATTCGGTGGTGATGGGCGTCGGGAGGAGCAGGGTTGAAGTGACCTTGTAGAGGGGGCGGGGCGTCCCCAGGACGTCGATCTTCTCCTTGCCGTGGACCTTGACCTCCATCACCAGGGGGCCGTCGACCCGGACGGTCGGTTCGTAGGTCTTGACGGAGTAGGTGGTGCCGGGGGCAAGGCCTCGCTTTCGTTGCTCGAGGAGCTGTCCCCAGGCAAAACGGATTTGGGGGTCGAAGTCGTAAACGGCTTCACGGGCCGCGCCGGCCTGCTCGGTGACGAGTCGCAATTTGCCGCCTTCGACGGCGCCGCGATAGACGACGGGGAGCTGGCCCATGGTGGTTTCGTGCTGGAAGGCGAGGGGCTGTCCTTCGAGGGATTCTCGATAGCGCTGATCGCTGGTGATTTCGACCTTGGCGTCGCCGCGGGCGAGCTCGAAGTGCAGGAAGAGGCGGGTGTGGACCTCCGAGTCGACATGATCGGAGATGGAATACATGTAGCCGCACTTGGCGTCCTGGAGCTTGACGACGAACCATTCCTCCTCGTGGTCGGGGAATTTGACGGGCGCGGGATCTGCGGCGGTCGCGCGGGGAGACAGGGCCAGGGCGATCGCGAGGATGGCCCAGGCGACGGCCGGCAAGCGCTGATGCAATCGGTCGTGTGTGGTCATGAATTCTCTCAGTGCGCGGCGTTCGGGCCGGCGCGGCGCGGCGCGGCGACGGGATTGACCGCGCGACCCGTCCGGCTAAGATGCTAACCGTATGAACGAACGTCGGCGAATCGGACTGTTTTCGAGCTTCAGCTTGGGGCTAGTCGCGTGGGCGTTGCTGGGCGCGGCGGGTTGTCAGCGGCCGGTTCCGCCTGAAGGCCGGACCTCGGCGGCGGTGGATGACGAGTCGGTCGAGACGCTATGGGACTCTTCGCTGTCGGTCTTGAGGAAGTTCGATTTCGAGCCGGACCGGCAGGACCGTACCGCGGGGATCATCGTCACGATGCCGACGACGAGCGCCCAATGGCACGAGCCGTGGCGGCAGGACGTGGCAGATGGGTACAGCCTGGCGGAGTCGTCGCTGCACACGATGCAGCGGAAGGCGACGATCCGATTCGTGCGGGAGGAGACGTGGCGACTGGACGTCCAGGTGGACGTGTATCGATTGTCGACGCCGGAGGCCCAGGTGACGACGGCCTCGTCGGCGATCCGCAGCTTCAGCGGGGACCTTCCGACGGTGACGGGGGAGTCGGTGGCGGACTCCCGGTCGCAGCGGCGCTGGGTGCATCTGGGCCGCGACGAAGCGATGGAAAGTCGGCTGCTGTCGCGCATCCTGTCGTATTGAAGCGTCAATCGAAAAGGACAGGACTCGGGATCGCCAAACGGCAAGCCGCGGGCGGGGTTCCTCGCGCTGCGCGGGGCCCCTGCGGGCATAAAGCCCGCGGCTCGATGCCAATCCCGCGGCTCGATGCGAAGTCCGGGATTCGTTCGAGAATGGAAGGCGTCATGCTCGAGGCGCGGATCGACAAGCGGCTGGGGACTTTTGCCTTAGGGGTGGAGGTTGCGAGTCGCGGCCGGGTGACGGGGCTGTTCGGTCCGTCAGGCAGCGGCAAGACGACATTTCTCGGCGCGGTGGCGGGGATCATCAGGCCTGATGCCGGGCGGATCGGCTTTTCGGGGTCGGTCTGGTTCGACGGCGCGGCGAGGGTCCACGTGCCGGCGCGCCGCAGGCGGATCGGCTACGTCTTCCAGGATCCGCTGCTCTTCGAGCACATGGACGTCCGCCGGAACATCGTCTATGGCCGCCGGCGCGGCGGGGGAGGGCCGGACTTCGACGAGGTGGTGGAGGTGTTGGCGCTGGGCGGGCTGTTGGAGCGGCGGCCGTCGGAGCTGTCGGGCGGGCAGCGTCGCCAGGCGGCGATCGCGAGGGCGATCCTGGCGGGACCGCGCCTGCTCTTGCTGGACGAGCCGCTGACGAACATCGACTCGCCGGCGGCCGGGCGGATCGCGGTGTATCTCAAGCGGGTGATGCAGGTGTTCGAGATTCCGGCGGTGTACGTGTCGCACTCCATCAGCGACGTGCTCTATCTTTGCGATGAGGTGGTGGTGCTGAACGAGGGGCGGGTTACGACCCAGGGGCCCGCGTACGACGTGGTCACTCGTCGCGGTGTGCTCGACGAGGCCCACCTGGCGGAGCTGCGAAACCTGTTTTCGGCGGAGCAGGTGTCGTTCGACGGGCAAGACGGAATGCTGCGCTGCCGGATCGGTTCGCAGGAGCTGGTCGCGGCAGGCGAACGGCCGGAGCGCGTGGGCCCTTTGACCTTGTCGATCCGGGCGTGCGACATCGTGCTGGCGTCGCAAAGGCCTGTCGGGATTTCGGCGAGGAACGTGCTGGCGGGCAGCGTGACGCGGGTGGAGCAGGTGGGCTTGAAGTTCGTGGTGTTCGTCGACGTCGGGCAGAGCTGGATGGTCGAAGTCGGGCGCGGAGCGGTGGCGGAGTTGAAGCTGGCGGCTGGATCGAGGGTGTTCGCGATCGTCAAGGCGACGGCGATCCGGGTCCTGTAGGGGGCGCGCGCTCGGGCGGGGGGAGGCGATTACGCGGGAGCGTCGCCACATGGCGAGCCGAATCGACGCTTTGCGCCGGGTGGATGATCGCCGCCTTCACAGAAGGCGGCTCGCGCTGCGCGGGGGACGGCCGCGCGGGCTGAAGCCCGCGGCTCCTCGAAGCGCGGGAGGCTTTGACGAGGCGGGCTGGGGAGAGTACGACGTGTACGACATGGCGGCAATGTCACAAGGGGAGTTGGCTAGCGCGCTTCGTGAGCGGTTCGAGGCGGATGCGCTGTTGGGCGCGCACTGGCTGCCGGTGCAACGCGCGGGGACGACGCCAACGAAGGAACGATCGGAACCGACGGTCCTAGCCGCGCCGGAGGTGAAGGAGGAGGAGGCCGCGGGGCGGCGGGTGGCGTTGGAGGTGATGGACCGGGAGGAGGTCAAGGGCTGCACGAAGTGCGGGCTGTCGGCGACGCGGACGAAGACGGTGTTCGGGGTCGGGAGTCCGACGGGGCGGATCATGTTCATTGGAGAAGCGCCGGGCCACGACGAGGACATGTCGGGCGAGCCGTTCGTGGGGCGGGCCGGGCAGCTTCTGACGGCGATGATCGAGAAGGGGATGGGGCTGAAGCGCGAGGACGTGTACATCGCCAACGTGATCAAGTGTCGGCCGCCGGAAAACCGGACGCCGGCATCGGACGAGATCGCGGCGTGCAAGGACTACCTGTGGCGGCAGATCGAGATCATTCAGCCGCAGGTGATCATCGCGCTGGGAGCGCCGGCGGCGCAGACGCTGTTGGGGGTGAAAGACGGCATCGGCCGGCTGCGCGGCAGATGGCACGAATTCCATGGGCTCTGCGGGCCATTGGAGGGCGAGCCGATCCCCGTTCTGCCGACGTTTCATCCGGCGTATCTCCTGCGGGACCCCAGCCAGAAGGCCAAGGCGTGGGAGGATTTGAAGATGGTGATGTCTCGGCTGGGGCTGCCGCTGCCGCAGAGGTCGCCAAACGGCAAGCCGGGTTGAGGCGTCACGGGTCGGTACGAACCGTTAGTCGGACAGCTTGAGGACCATGCCGGGGGAAAGTCGGTCGGGGTCGTTCTTCAAGAGCTTTTGATTGAGTCGGTAGATCTCCTGCCATCGGGCGCCGCTGCCGTAGAGGCGTTCGGCGATGGTGTAGAGCCGATCGCCGGGTTGGACGGTATAGGTCTTGGCCCGGGGGGCGGATGGGTCGGCAGCGCGGGGTGACGGCCCGCGGGCATGAAGCCCGCGGCTCGTCGGATCGGCGCCCGCGGCTCGTTGGATTGGCGCCTGCGGCTCGGGGATGAGGATGACGTCGCCGATGCGCAGGGCGCGTGGGTCCTTGATCTGCGGGTTGGCGGCGAGGATGGCAGAGACGAGCGACGGGTCTGCGTAGTAGTCTTCGGCGATGGCGTAGAGCCGGTCTCCCTCGACGATCTTGTGGCGCTTGGGCCATGCGGCGGCGGGTCGCCGGTCGGCGGCGTTGAGCCCTGCGATCGACGTTGCGGCGGAGGAGGAGAGAGCGGAAGGAGTCGCGTCGATTAGGGGGCGGTCGGCGCGGCGGAGAGGCGAGGTTGGGCCGCGCAGGCGATCGGCGGTGGTCGTTCTCGATGTACGAGAGACGGCATCGTCGGAATTCTTCTCCGGGTCCGCGAGCGGGTTTTGGTTTTGCGGCTGCGGGGTAAGCAGGTGATCCCAGGTGGCCTCAACCAGTTCTTGAGAGGGGCCGGAGCGGAGCGGAACCGGAGGGCCGGCGGCATCATTGGCTGGGGAGGGAGAGACGGCAGTGGGGTTCGGGCGCGTCTGCCGGCGCTGAGCGGCAGCGGTCTGCGGGTCTCTGCCGCCGGCCAGCCGGTCGGTCAGGCTGGGGACGGCGCGAGAAGGCGGTTGCTTGCCACCGGCGCCGGCGGAAGCGAAGCGACGTTGCCGGTCGGGCCCGAGGTTGTCCTTGGCGCTCTGTGAGGGGGAGGTTGAACCAGTGATTCTGGCAGGGATTTTTGGCGGAGCGGTGACGCGGGTGGCGCTGGAGATGAGGAGTTCGTCGTCATCGGGCCTGCTGCCATAGAAGAAATAGACGCTGGCCACGACGACGATGAGCAGTCCCGCGGCGATGCCGACTCTGGTCTCCGTACCCATTGAATCCTCCGTGCGATGCCGCGGCCGGTGTTACGCGGCGACGGCGGCGACCTTCCGCCCGCGTTTTACCAGGAATTGGGCGGCGATGGCAAACGAGCTGTAGGTGCCGGTCAGGATGCCGATCAGCAAGGCGAAATTGAATCCGTGAATGCCTGGACCGCCGAAGACATACATCGCGACAATTGTGAACAGGGTGGTCAGACCGGTCAACAGGGTTCTGGCGAGGGTCTGGTTGACGGAGAGGTTGATGGTGTCCGGGGTGATCTCGGACATTCTGCCGCGGTTTTCGCGGATGCGGTCGAAGACGACGATGGTGTCGTTGACCGAGTAGCCGACCACGGTGAGGAGTGAGGCGACCAGGGCGAGATCGAGGCGGAAATTGTCCAAGAGGAGGGCTTTTCCGATGGCGGTGTCGTAGAGGAAGTGGCAGACGGAGAGGGCCCCGACGGCGACGAGGACGTCGTGGACCAGGGCGAGGACGGCGGAGAGCCCCCAGCGCAGGTTCCCGAAGCGGAACCAGAGATAGACGATGATGACCAGCCAACTGAGGACGATGGCGATGATGGCGGTGGTCTGGGCCTCGGTGGAGACGGACTGGTCGAACTGCGTGACCTGGCTCAGGGAGGTTTGGCGTTGGAGGGCGGCCTGCAAGAGGCCGACTTCCGGTTCGGCGAGTTCGGTGGTCCAGGCGGAGGAGTCGTCTCCCTGCTCATCGAGCAGGGGGTAATTCTCGTCGGAGACGAGGACCATGACACGGCTGTAGCGATCGCTGCCCGGGGCGGCGGACTTGAGGCCGAAGACCTGGGATTCACGCCAGCCGTGGGATTCGAATCCAGGCTGAAGGCGCATGGCGCGAAGGCGGTCCTTGAGAACGGCGAGCGGCTGCGGGGGATTGATGTCATTGAGGATCATGGCGACGGCGCCCTTCCATCCACGGAGGTCCAATTGCGCGGCCTCTTCCTGGTCGATGGGGAGGTTGAGTTGTCTGATGTCCTCATCTCGGATGGGGAAGTAAGGGATGCCGCCCTCGGCCTGATTGGTGCTCAACTGGAAGGCGAGCGCCGGCTGGATGTCGAGGTCGTCCTGAAGATTCTCGACGATGGCGCCGACGACGATTTCCTTGTTGGATTCCAGGGTGACGATTTCGAATGATCTGCCGTGCTGACCGGAGGCGGCGACATCCTCGACGGCCTGGACCTGGGCCTTGGCGATGGCTTCGCCGGCTCGGTGGAATTTTTCACTGAATGAGGCGAGGAAGCCGGTCATGCGTTCGAGGTTGAGGTCTGCTTCCAGGCGCGTGCGGACCGTGACTTTCTGGGCGGCTGGGTCGGCGTATCGGATGGCGTCGAATTCGTTGAGGAGCCGGTTGTCCTCGGTGTCCATGATGGACTTGATGACGGGCTCGAGCCTGGCGGCCGGGACGCCGTTGGTGGTGATGACGAAGAGGCCGCCGCCGGTGTTGGTGACGGCGGCTCCGCGGATGGCCAGTGCGAAGCGTTCGAGAGTTTGGCCGGAGCGGTCGAGGCGTTCGGAGATCTGGGCCTGGTCGAGGGCGCCCGGGTCTTTGAGGTCGATCTGGGCGGCGGTTCCGCCGAGGAATTCGATGTCGTAGATGTCCTCCTTGTCGAGATTGAAGAAGAGGAGGACGCCGATGGCGGTGATGAGCAACGAGAAGGCGAAGAAGGCGGGCTTGAGGCGGACCCAATTGATGTTCGGGACGCCGATGAGGCCCATCATGGGCATTCTGGGCGTAGGTCCGCGCTGGAAGGCGCGATGGATTGCACGGGCGAGCCAGAGGAGGAGGAGGAGGCCGATGACGGCCGGGGCGATTTCCATGAGGGCGCGGCCGAAGAGCATGAGGACGGAGTGGTCGCGGGCGGCGGGTTCGTTCCAGACGTAACCGAGGCCAAAGAGGCCTGCGCCGAAGGCCGCGACGCCGAGGGCGAGGAGGATGGGATACCGCGCGACCTCCGGAGGGATGGAGAAGAGGGACATGACCTCAAAGAAGATTCTGGTGACGAAGTAGGCGGTGAAGAGGTTGAGAACGACGCCGATGCCGAGGGTGAGTCCGAAGCCCTTGATTTCCTCGCTGCCGACCCAGTAGAGAATGAGGCAGGTGAGGAGGGTGGTGACGTTGGAGTCGAGGATGGCGCGGAAGGCTCGTTCGTATCCGAGCTTGATGGCCATGCGCATGGCGTTTCCGCGGGCGAGTTCCTCGCGCATTCGTTCGTTGATGAGGACGTTGGCGTCGACGGCCATTCCGAGCGATAGGACGAGACCGGCGATTCCCGGGAGGGTGAGAGTCGCGCCGAGGAGAGCCATGATGGCAAGGGTGAAGAGCAGGTTCATGGCGACGGCGACGATGGCGACGCCGCCGACGTAGAAGTAGTAGCCGAGCATGAAGAAGACGACCAAGGCGGCGCCGTATTTTGCGGACCTGAGGCCGGCGTCGCGGTTGGCCTTTCCGAGGCTGGGGCCGATGGCGCGAACGCTGATGGGAGGATCCTTGAGCTTCTTGGGGAGGCTGCCGGCGTTGAGCTTCTTGACCATGTCCTGGACTTCCTGGACGGAGAAGGAGCCCTGGATGATGCCGCGCGTGCGGATGACGGAGTTGATTGTGGCGTGTGAGATGGCCTGGTCGTCGAGGAAGATGCAGAGCTGCTTGAGCCGATTGAGGCGCGTGAGGGTGGCGAACTTGTCTCCGCCGCGCTCGTCGAGGGAAAAGCCGATGGCCGGCCGGCCGATCTCGTCGCGGTCGAACCTGGCCCCCTTGAGGGACCAGTCGGCCTCGCCGATGCGGTGGGTGAGGGAGTAGTTATCGCCGATCTGGGACAGGACGTAGAACTTGTCGCCGAAGCGTTCGACGATGATGTTGAGGCCGTCCTTGATGGAGTCGAAGGATCGCTCGACGTCCTTAATCTTGAGGAAGTCTGCGGGGTCCTCGATCTCGAACCACTCGAATTCCTGCTCGCCGGGAAGTCGCCGGGGGCCGCGTGTCTTTAAGGTCTCGATATGGGCGGCGAATTTTTCGGGGTTTCCCTCGTCGCGCTGGGGAAGGATGCGGAATTCCAAGACGCCCGCGCCCTTGAGGAGCCGCTGAAGGTCGGCCGGGTCCTCGAGGCGACCCTCGCCGCGCGTGCGCTGTTTGTGGAGCTGGTCGGTCGCGTCGGCCATTCCCCGGATCGCGGAGGCCAGGCTGGGGAAATTCGAGGCGAGTTTTTGCAACTGGTCCTGGCGGGTAGGGTCACCGGGCTTGGCGTCGAGGGCGAACTGGAGGCGTCCGATGTCGACGTTTGTCGCCAGGACGTCGCCGATGGCCGCCTCGAGCTTCTCTTCAAGGGCAACGACGGCGTCGATGGTCACGCCGCCGGCGTCTTTGTCCGGGTCGACATTGGCGTCGAGGGTTTTTTGCACGGCGTCGTCGAAGGCGAGTTGTTTTTCTTCGTAGGCCCTCAACGACTCGGGCGACGGTTGAGCGGCCGAGTCGGCGGGGCGCGTCGTGGCTTGGGCGGCGGTCAAATCGTCCCAGGCCTTGGCGACGGCCTGGAGCAAGTCCTGTCTGGCGGGAATTCCGCGAAACAGGGATTGGAAGGCGGCGGATCTCTCGGAGGCGGGGCGCTGGACGGCGGCGAGCACGTCCTGGCGTGAAAGATTGTCGGCCTGAATCTTGACGACTCGGGCGTCGTATTCCGCCTGGGTTTTTTGCAAATCATCGTAGACCGTGGCGGCGGCCTCAAGGGCGCCTCGTCGGGCGTCGATGCTGTGGATCATGGCGTCGAAATCGGTCGAGCGGTCGGCGCCGGTCCTGGCCAAGGCGCGGAGCACGTCGGTTCTGTGCAGGATCGTGGCCTGGATGTCCTCCTGGAGGCGTTCGTAGTCGCGGCGGGCCTTGACGACGTCCTCGCTGGGGCGCGGCATTTGGATTTCGAGGCGGTTATGGCCGACGGGTCGCCAGACGAGATTGAAGACGCCCTTGGGATCGACGCGTTCCCTGAGGACGCGCATGACCCTTTCGGACAGGCCCTGTTTGTCGGCGGAGGTGAGGCCGGAGTCGTCGATCTCGTAAAGAAGGCTGTAGCCGCCGTAGAGGTCGATGCCGAACTTCAGCTTCTGGTCGGGCGGCCAAATGCTGGCGAAGCCCAGGGCGACCAGCGCGCCGATGATGCCGATCTTCCACCACAGATCACGCTCGTTCATGGGACACCTGTTTCCGCTGGGCCGACGGGCGTGGCCGTGGGCTCGGGTCGTTTATCGAAGCATCGATGGTTCCGGAGGGGCGTATCGCGCCGCCTTCGGGTGACGCTGGTGCAATCGCGCTCAAGAAAACTGACGACGAAACCGCGAGATTGGGATCAAGCGGATGGCGGGGCGAGGGCTCGATAGACTGCCCGGTGCAGGAGCGGCGCGGCGATGGGCTGATCGGTCAAGGAGAGTGGACGTGATCGTCGGCCGCCGCAATCGCTTCGCACGGAGTCGGCCAGGCCGAAGGAGAGGTTTGGCGATTCGGTGTCGGCGGGCTTGGCGGCGCAGGGAGCGACGAAGGAGGCGCAGCGTCGGTTGTCGCTGGAGTTTTTCTTGGTCGGTTGATGCGAGGGGACGGGCCGATTCGGTGTCTTGGGCGGCTCAGGGAGATGTTGGGATCGGCTTTCGCCTGCGGGCGGGCGCGGCAGTCGCTTGCAGACGTCGGTCTGCGCGGCAGAAGTCCGCGGGCCGCCCATGAGGGCGACGGCTGCCGCCGCGGGCAAAATGTAGACAAGCGTTGAAGCGAAGGGACCGCGCATGGCGGGGGAATATACCGTAAGAGACCATCGGCGGGCAAGCCCGCCGGCTAAACAGGCGCCGGTACAGTTATGGCATTTTCAGTTTTTCCGTAGCGTCCGCCCTCTGCGGCGGACGAAACAGCGCCTCGACGCCCGCCGACCCCTCGTCGGCCCCGACCGAGCGGGGCCGCTACATCGACCTTGAAAATGCTCTAGCCCCAAGAAAAAGGCCGGAAGGGTCCACTCACGCAAGTCCGAGGAAGGCGCGATAGGCGGCGCTGGCGCTATCGATCAGGTCCTGGCGGAGAAGCGGGGAGGCGATGATGTCGAGGTGTCCGACGCCGTGGATTTCCTGGGCAGGAAGCGCTCCGACGCCGGCGTGTCCCTTCCAGAAGTCATGGTTCTGGTAATAGACCTTGCCGGCGCGGATGAGTTGCTCGTCGACCAAAGGCGCCTTGTGGTCGGGGTCGATGTTGACGCCGAGGGAGGGCATGTGTAGGCGGACCAGATCGATGAAGGCGACGAAAGTGAGGCGGGCATCGCCGAGGGCTTGGCGGACGCGGCCTTCTCGGAACTCCACGTAGAGCGTGGTCGCGCCATCGCTGTAGCCGAAGAGGATGAGGCCGCCGGCCGGGTCTCCGGCGAAATCCTGCATGTGTCGGCGCAGCCGATCGCGGTGGATGCCGTCGCCGCCCTCCAGCGGTATGTAATTGACGGGTGTGGCCGGGAGGCCGGCCTGTTGACGGATGGCATCAATGGCGGCGGCGAGCTTTCGGCCGATGTCGTCGACGTGATTTCGGCCGTTGGCGTCCCCGAATCCAAAGCCGTTGATTCCGACGACAACCGGGGCCGCGGCTTGAGGAGGAGGGCTCATGGCGTAGGAAACCTTCAGACCTCGTCGGTGCTTTCGATCGAGCAGCCTTTGTCGCGCAGGACATAGTAACCGCGGACGCCGCGTTTTAGCTTCATGAAGGCCTCGTGCCACCAGCAGGCGGCGTTCCACAGATGCTCGGGAGCGGTATTTCGCGTGTTGGCCATGGGGGTGATGTCGAGGCCGATGGCTTCGAAGGCCATTTCGATAAAGGAGGCCGATGGGATGGGCACGTCGTTCCGCAGGGGGTTGGGCGCGGCGCCGTTGGACCACAGGTAGGCCTGCCATATGCAGAGGCAGTCCCATAGGTTGTAACGCAGGCGGTCAAAGTTGAAGTCGCGTGCGCGCTGCTGGACTTTGTCGGCCTCTTGGTCCGTCATCTTAAAGGCAAGGAGTGCGACGTTGGCATCGATTCGCCTGTCGCTGTAGTCGGCGAGCCGGGCTGTGCCGGCTCCGTTGTCACCCGGCTTCGGAAATCGGCCGCTCCTGGGCCAGAGGGGGACTTCCAACAGAGGAACGCTCCTGGGGGAGGCAGACTTGTCGAGGTTTTTTTTCTGCATGGGGAAGGAAGCACTGACAAGAAAGGCGTGGGACCAAAGACTGGGCCTGATGTCCCAACGGAGGACGGATTGGGCGACGCGCAGGGTATGGCCCGGGATGTCGCGCTGTCCGACCAGGCCGATCATCATCAGGCCGGCGTTGCCCGTGCCGCTTGCCGACAAGGCCGCTGCGGCGTCGGCAAAGAATCGGACGTTTACTTTATTGGCGTATTCTTTGGACCAATCCTTGAGATCGGGGTTCTTCGTGATTGTCCGTGAATGCCGTGTCATGACGAGCCTCCAATCAGACGCTCAGCTTATCGGAGTTCGATCTCCTTGCGGAATCTCTGCCGGAGCCAACCCTTCGGGGCTTCGACGCCGAGTCGGCGGTCCCACCAAGAGCGGGAGTCGTAGGGGCGGATGGAATAGATCATAAGCTCGAAACGGAGGCGCTCCTGGTCGCCCGGGCTCATGCGGATTACGGCGACGTTGTCGTCGAGGGTAGCGCGGGATTGATCGCAGAAGACGTAGGCGGCGAGACTGGGGGACCTTTCCGGGCCGATGCGGATGGCGGTCGGCGGCAGGGAGAGGCCGGATGAGCCTGGCTGAACCATGGAGGCCGGGGAGGCGATAAGTTCGGGGAGTCCGTTGGGGGCGTTGATCCCGAAAGGGGCGCCAAAGGAGTATCGCCCCGTATGGATGTCGCCTGAGAGGACGAGGATGTCGTGGGGTGTTCCGCCGGCGTTTTGACCGCGGAGGCTCTTACGGATCAGCTCCCAGAGGCGTTCGTAGTCGCGGCGATAGTCGGCTAGGCCGTAGTCTTTCCAGTCACCCCGGTCGAGGAAGAGCGGTTGGCCGAGGACCAGGATGCCTGGGCCTTTGAGGCCGTCGATCCATGCAGTGAGGTCATTCCATTGTGCGGTGGGCATGAAATGCGGCGGGTTGGGGTGGTACTCGTCGCGGAATTGGTCGCGTTGGGAGCGTGTGTCTGCGACGAAGGTGGAGACGGAGCCGACGGCGAGATCAAACCACCGGCGTCCGCCGGGATTCAGGCAGGATTGGTAGAGCGCGTAGAGGTTTCTGGCGGCGCTGGCGTTGGCGATTCGATCGTGTACCGTGAGGGTGCGGCCGATGTGGACTTGGAGCTGGGGAAAGTTGTTCCAGAACTCGTGGTCGTCGCAGGTGATCAGATTGGGGGTGGCGCGGAGCACGGTTTGGTAGGCGGGGTCGCCCCAGTACTCCTCGTAGCGTTCCGCGTAGCGATCGACTTCTGGGGTCGCGCTGTTCCGCAGCAGCATCCTGTCCCAGGGCCAATCGGCATAGAGTTGATCGCCGACGAGGAGTTTGTAGGCCGGCTTCCAGAGCTTGACGAGTTCCTGAATGGCGGCGGCGTAGGCGCCCTCGCGGTCGTTGTCGCGCCAAAAGCAGGAGGCGAGGAGAAAGGTCATGCCTTCGGCAGGGATCACGTCGGGCTGGCTTAGCAAGCGCAGGGGCGGCGGAGCGTTCGGGCCGGGGGATTCGATGTCGTAGGTCTCGCCGGGGGCGGGGTTCTGAAGGGTTACGGTGCAGATGCCCATTCGGCGATTGACGCCGGCAACGTGAGGCAGGAGTTGCCAGTTGGTTGTGACGGCTTCGACTTGGCCTGCGCGGCGCACGATGGGGGGCTGATGGGCTGGGTCGGCGACGCCTGGAAAGGAGTACCAGAGCCGCCAGCCGGCACCGTTGGGAAGGGGGGCTCCAGGGACGATCCAAACGGACATGGTTCAGCGATCCCGAGCCGGGGATGAGCCCGGCGGGCTGGGAGCATAACTCGGAGCGACTAAACAGGTACAGCATTGGCCTGTCAATGGGCCGATTCGGGACTCGGAGTCGGAAGGGCCGCGCGGCCTGAATGCCGCGGCTCGATGTTGGATTGACGCGGCATTGAGCGCAAGGGAGAGGCGGCGGCACGGGGGTGGCCGGTTCGTCCATCACTGCGCAAGGATCAGGTTCGCGAACGGGGCGACATCGATATTGGCGGCACAGATTTCGAGCGGCGTGCCGACGCCGGTCAGATAGACACGGACGTAGTCGTCGATGTCGAGCCCGTCGATGACTCCGTTGCCATCCACGTCTCCGATGTTGCAAAAGACCTGAATGGCGTGGCAGCCCATTGCGCCGGCCTGCATGAAGACGATTCCGTTGTCGGCGCGGCCGATGGCGGCCTGGCCGAAGTTGAGGACCGAGCCGGTCGCGGCATCCGTCTCGGCGCCCGCCGAAAACGTCGGGCAGACGGCTTGGTCCGCAAAGATGCCGTTTGCCCAGGGCAGGCCGGCGGCGACGGCGGCCAGCAGCATCGCGTATTTGAACTTGCGTGTCATGGTATTTCTCCGGGTCCCGTCCCGGCGGGCCCTCTCGAAAGAGGGTCGCCACGGGGCCATATATGTTTCAACCGCAATTGATTCAGCCGTTTCAATCATCCTGATACGTCATTGCAGCGAGACGAGGACGAGCACCAGGCCGCGGCCGGACTTCAGCGGGGTCATCGCCTTTCCGATGATCGCCCCCTGGGCCTTCTCGTGGTCGGCGACGCTCATCGCGTGCCCCGCGTTTGGCGAGGTGGTGAGGAGGTCGCCAGGCTCAATCGGGGCGTCCGTTGCATCGCAGAGGACGTAGACGCGGCCGGTGAGGGCGACGGGGAACTGTCCGTCGACGAATTCGGTTCCACGTTGCCCCATGTACATGCCGGTTTCGACGCCGCCTGCGCCGCTGATGATGCCGGCGACGGTGCAGTCGTAGGCCTTGGTGCTGACGATCAGGTTGCCGGGCCTGGCGGGATCGATGGATACGACCATGCCGGGCTCGACCTTTTCGTCGTTGGAGGCGCGGACGTCGAATTGCTCCGACAGGTCCGAGCCGCCGGTGATCTGAAGCTCGTCGGTGATGATGCGGCCATCGGGGTTGGTCCCGGAGACGAAGTGGCCGTCGATCTCGATGGTGGGACCTGTCCCGTCGGCGAGGAAGAACTTCATGGATCCGCCTTCGGACGCTGCTTCTGCGGCGAGGATTTCGATGGTCTCGGTGCCGTCATCGTCGAAGAGGGAGATTTCGCCTCCGGTGCCGGTGCTTTCACCGACGAGCTGGACGCGGGTCTGGCTGACGGTGTCGGCGACGTTTACGAGTCCGCCGCGGTTCGTGCCGTTGTCGCCGTCGATGACGACGCCGGTGCTTCCGTCGTTCTGGGCGACGGAGATGAGTCCGGCGCCGCCGCTTTCGCCGAACAGAGTGACTTTGTTTGCCCCGGTGCTGTTCTTGAGGGCGACAAATCCCGCGTCGGTGAGATCACCATCGAGCTCAATCGTGTCGGTGCCTAAGTCGTTGCGGATCATGATTTGTCCGCCTTCGGTTGTCGATTCAGCGCCGAGAATCTCTACGGTTTCGGTGCCGTTATCATCGAAGACCGAGGCCTCGCCGCCGGTGCCGGTGCTTTCGCCCAAGAGTTCGACGCGCGTGCCGCTGACGGTGTCGGCGACGGCAATTCGGCCGCCGGCGTTCGTGCCGTTGTCGCCATCGAGGATGACGCCGGCGCTGCTGTCGTTTTGATTGAGTTGGAGGTACGCGCCGCCGCCGCTGTCCGAGTCCAGGGATATGGTCGCGACGGCCGCGGCGTTGTAACCGGTGACGATCGTGCCGCTGGTGGTGCTGCCGGAGAAGGTCAGGGCGTTGTTGTTTTGGACGACCGCGCTGCCGTCGCGGATGGCGAGGAAGGGGGCGGTGGTGCCGGTGTCGACGTCGAATACGAGCCCGCCGGCGTCGTTGAACATCTGGAGTTCACCGCCGGAGCCGAGCGAATCCCGGCCGGCGAGGGCGATGGTGCGGACGCCGAACTCGTCGTAGAGGTTGATGCCGCCGCTACCCGTTGCAGTACCTGGCGTGTCGATTCCGGGGGCGTCGCCAAGGAGTTCCAGGCGCGTGCCAGCGCCGGTGGACAGGGAAAGCTGTCCGCCGTCGTTCGCGCCGCCCCCGCTGGCATTCAACCTCGTTGAGCCGTTTTCATCTCCCAAGAGTACCGATCCGCCGGAATCGAAGTTGGCATTGAGGGAGATGGTGGTGTTGTTGCCGACGTTGTCGCGCAACAGGATTTGGCTCCAATTGCTGCCGTGGATGGTGATGTTTTCGAGGCCGTCCGAGCCGTATGTGCGGAGGGCGCCGGAGTTGCCGTTGAGACGGACCATCTCTTGGGCTAATCCGGCGCTCCACAGGGTCAATTCGCCATCGGTAACTGCGTCGCCCAGCTCGATTTGGTCATCCAATTCCGCGCTGGCGACGCGGTCGACGCGGTAGGCGTGGGGAACGGCGGTGAGCTCTGTCCGCGGGGAAAGCTCGGGACTGAAGGCGGCGCAGGCGCCTGAGGTGTCAACGCTGACTCCCATCTGGCGGCCGGTTCCGTCGATGCTGGAGGCCGGCACGGGGACCTGGGTGTCGACGACGCCGTTGACGATGGGGACGGCGCAAATGGTGATCGGTCCGCCGACGGGAACGCCGCCGGGGCTTGTGTAGATTTGGAATCGCAGGTCGACCGTGGGGCCCGGGAGGGCGTTCCCCATGTTGTCGGTGAGGACGGCCTGGAAGCTGAGCCGTGCGGTGCTGGCGTCGAAGATCGGCGCTCTCGGCTGAGCGCCATGGCCTGCGCCCTGTTGGTGGCGGGGGCCGGCTTGATCGGCGTCGTCGCTGGCACTCGGCTGGCTCAAAGTCTGAGGGGCCGGCGCCAGAAAGGCGTGCTCTATTCGCACGTCGGCGGTTTCATGTTCCGCCTCAGAGAGAATCTGCGATTGGGCCTCGTCGACCTCTTCCGCCTGTCCGGCGGGTCGGGATTCATCGGCCGCGGCAGTCTGCTCGGCCTGCACACGGGCATCGTCGGCCTCGGGGGCCTGGTCGGCGGGGCCTTCGGCAAGCGGCTCTTCGTCGGTGTCCGGCGCCGCCGGCTGGGCGGATGCCTGCTGGGGTTGTTCGGCGGGTTCGGCCATTGCTTGCGATGAATTGCCGGGGATGCCGACAACGGTGAGTGCGATTAATCCGAGAAACGCTGCCAGAATTGAGAATGCTCGAGTCATGGTTTGGCTCCTTATCGTGTTGATCATGGATTTCGTTGATTGAGTTTGAGAGTCAAGACGGCACATAGGGGCCGCGTGCTCCTTCGCTTCAGTTTCCGATCGTGACCGTGCCGACGGGGGCGAGGAAGGTCATCGACTTGCCGTCGGTGCCCACAAGAAACGTGTTTCCCTCGGCATTCGAATAGGTTCCGGCGACGATGACGATCGTGCCGCCGGAAGAGACGGCGGTGATCGCCTCGGGGACGGTGTCGAAGGGCCGATGTACGGAACCGTCGCCCAGAGCCGCGGCGTGGGGATGGCCGTCATCCACGTATTCCTCGCTGCCGCCGGGAGGGAAGGCGGCGATGGCATTCTCGAGGTTGTTGTGTTCGAATCCGGTTCCAGTGTTGCCGGCGGAAGGCGGATTGCAGCCCGCGTTTGTGTGGATACCGATTGTATAGTTCTGTGTTACTCCGCCGACTCGGACGATGACCGGGCTTCCGGAGTTGCCGCCCTCGGTGTCTACTGTGTACTCGATGACGACATCTGAAGAGCCCTGGAAGTCCTCGCCGAGATAGGCGCCGACGTGGGTCTGGTTGGTCTGGTTATCCGAGTTTCGACCGCTGTTGAAGGTCGGATTGCCGCAGCCTGTCGGCACGTTGTCGGTGCCGAAACCGGTGACGCGGACGTCCACGGGATCGTCATCGCGCGAGGTACGGAAAAACCCGCCGTATCGCTCGAGGGGGGTTTGGCCGTGGTTGCTGTTCGGCCCGACGCCGAGCACGGCCCAATCGTTGCCGATGGCCCCGTCGCCGTCGTTGAATAGATTCTGGGAGATGATGGGGTATTGATCGTCCGGGTCTGAGGCCACGGTCGTGCCGTTACAAGTCGAGTCGGGGACGTTGAACTCGAGGATGTCGTCGGTGATGGTGGGGCCGCAGTGACCCGCGGTCAGATAGGCGTCGTTCGAGATTCGCCAGCCGGTGCAGCCGACGGGCGAAATGCGGCCGGTCCGGTTGTCAGTGGTCGCGGTTCGATCATCGTCATCACCGCATTGGCTGCGGGGAACGGCGACGTCGGGGACTTCGCCGACGCTCAGTTGGTCGATGGCGAATGACACGTTTTCGTCGCCGGGGTCCACATTCAGTTCGACCACTACGGCATCGCCGTTGAAGATCGCCGATGAGTTGTGCCAGTGGGCCAGGCTCTTGGCGTCGAGCCGCTGGCGGCCGCCGTCGAGGAGCGAGGTAATGGTTAGGTAGCTTCGATCGCCGAGTTGGTGATGGGAGAAGTGCAACCGGAGCCAGGCTGCGCCGGGGACTTGCACGACCTGGGTGAAGGCGGCGCGCGGGACGGCTTGCTTTCCAGAGTGGACGTCGGAGTGAATCTGACGGGGCTCGACATGAAATGGGAGGGGCGCGGGTTGACCCCTGGCTGACGGGGCGGCGGCGCCGATGATTCCCAATATCAGTAAGCACTTCGCTCTCATTTTGACCTCCGTTCGATGTCGGATCGGTTGCTTCGGTCGCCGTGGAACGTCGAGGTGCGCGCTTTTTCCACGGTCGTTGAATGACGCTTCAAAGTTGCCACGCGATTCACGGCGAATCGACCGGCCTTCAATAAGCAGTACGGGCGTCGTACCAAGACTTGGACGCGACGGCTGGAAAAAAACGGAAAGCGGCGTTAGGGACGCGAGGAACCTGTTTGTCGCTTATTGGATTACATCGTCGCCGGCATGGAGGTCGCTTGGTCGAGCAGCTTTGGAAGATGTTCCTGAAGGAAGGGAATACCTACCAATCCGATGGTATCGAAGAGGGCGTGGGTCAAGAGCGCCGGCCAAACGCTTCGGGTGAGGGTGGCCACGCAGGCCAGGATGAGGCCGACGGTGGAGGTCTGCACGACGCCGATGGGGCCCTGGCCGGCATGGAAAGCGCCGAAGATGAGGCTGCTGATGATGACCGCGAGCCAGGTGGAGCGGCAGACGGCCCGCAATCTTGCGAGAATGAGGCCACGAAAGAGGACTTCCTCGTGGAGGCCGACGAAGAGGGAGAAAACGATGATCGGAGCGATGGAGAGGCGAGGGACCTCGTCGAAGAACTGGGTGCGCTCCTGGACGAGGTGGTCGACGTCGGCGCCGATGATGACTAGGTAGAGCGGCACGACGATCAAGAGAGCGATGTAGCAGACGGGCACCGCGGCGAGGGCCGCGCCGATGGTTCGGCCGACGGGGGCCTTGCCGAGGCCGATGGCTCGAGGGGGTTGGCGGCGCAGGATGAGGATGAGGGCGACGATGGCCAGCGAGGGGAGGCCGATGAGGGCGTTTGCCCAGAGCAGGCGTGTGTCGGGAGCGAGGTCTTCGATGAGGAGCGGCAGGCCGGAGATGGCGAGAACGACTTGAGAGCCGAGCAAGAGCATCGCGACGGCCAGAAGGTCGAGAGCGGCCTGGCCGCGGGACATGCCGAGGGCTGGATCGGGCAGAGGCATGAGGAGCCGGGGGGCTGGGACGCATATTGCACGGGCAGTCGGCGGGGGCTGGTCGGGAATCCGCGCCATCGGTGGCCCGGAATTGGGTGGATCAAAGGAAGAGTGGTCCGGGGGGAGCATGAGCGGCGATTGTAGTGCGCGGAGGAGCGTGGCGGGATTCGCCAAACGGCAAGCCGAATCGAGGCGCTGCGCGGGGGACGGCGGCGCGGCGACATGCGCTCCTGGCTGGGGCGTCGAGTTGCCGTTAATATCAAGGGCTGCCGCAGGGGTGGACCGCCGGGCCGGAGGTCCGGCGGGGCGAGCATGAGGCATGGAGGCCTGATAGTACGTATGCTCCTAAAGAAACTCACCGCTACCGGATTCAAGAGCTTTGCCGACGCCACGGACCTGGAGTTTGGTCCGGGGATCACCTGCATTGTCGGGCCGAACGGCTGCGGCAAGAGCAACGTGGTGGACGCGATCAAGTGGGTGCTGGGGGAGCAGTCTGCCAAGAGCCTTCGCGGTCGGCAGATGCAGGACGTCATTTTCAATGGCTCGGGCACGCGGAAGAGTTCCGGCTTGGCCCAGGTCGATCTGACGTTTGACAATTCCGATGGACTCTTGCCGACGGACCAGGCCGAGGTGGTGGTTTCGCGGAGGCTCTATCGGTCCGGAGAGAGCGAATACCTACTCAACCGGCAGGTGTGCCGGCTGAAGGACATTCGCGAGCTGTTTCTGGACACGGGGGTGGGGATCGACGCCTACAGCGTGATCGAGCAGGGGCGGGTGGACGTGCTCTTGCAGGCCAATCCGTCCGACCGGCGGCAGATCTTCGAGGAGGCGGCGGGGATCAGCAAGTACAAAGTGCGGAAGAAAGAGGCCCAAAGGCGTCTGGAGCGGGTGAATCAAAACCTGCTGCGGGTGCAGGACGTCATCGACGAGATCGAGAAGCGGCTGCGAAGCGTGAAGCTGGCGGCGGGCAAGGCCCGGAGCTACCAGTCCTACACGCAGCGGCTTCGCGAGCTTCGCAGCACCTACGCCTTGGCGGAGTATCACCGGCTTCGGATTTCGGCGGCGGAGCTGCAAGCCGCGGCGGACGCGCTGTCGGACGAGGTCACGCGGACACGGACGGAGCTGTCGAACAACGAGGCGCGCGGCAGCCAGGCAAGCGTGCGGATCGACGAACTGGAGCAGGAGACGTCGCGGACCGAGGGGCGGCTCTTGGCGGTGCAGTCGCAGCTTGCCGGCCAGCAGGAGCGCGGGGTCGCGGCGGAGCGGCGGATCGCCGACCAGGTGGAGCTGCTGGCCGGGTCTCGGGAACGGCTGTCGGGTTTTGATGAGCGGCTTCGCGGAATCGAGAGGCGGCTGGCCGAACAGCGGATGCGGAGCGAGGAGTTGGATGCTGAATTGCGCGCCGTGCAAGCGCAGCTCGGGGAACATCAGGATCGCGACCGCACGATCTCCGGCGAGCTATTGGAGGCCCGTCGGCGGCTGGAGGATGAAAAGGCGGGCATCATCGATCTGCTGCGCCGGACGAGCCGCCTGCACAACGAAATTCAGGGACTGAACCTTCAGCACGATTCGCTCGCGCAACAGAAGGCGAAGCTGAACGAACGGGATTCCGCGATCGCCGGGGAGCTGGCGGAGTCGCTGGCCAGACGGCAGCAGCTTTCCGCCCGGCGGGACGAAATCCTGGACTTGATCGAGGACCAGACGAAGAAGCTGGAGGAGACTCGGGCGCGGCTGGCGTCGGCATCGCAGCACCGGTCGGCCCTGTTGGACCAGCACGCGGCGGCGAAGGAGTACCGCAGCGGATTGCAGAGCCGGCGTCAGCTTCTGAGCGAGCTGGACCGCAAGCACGAGGGGCTCCTGGCCGGGGCCCGCGAGATATTGGAGCGCCGCGACGCGGATGAGAGCGGCCGACTGTTTTCTTACGTGTTGGGGGCGGTGGGCGAGCTGTTCGAGGCGGACGTGGCCCATGCCGGCCTGGTCGAGGCGGTGCTGGGGAACTACGAGAAGTACCTGTTGGCGACGCGACGCGACCATCTCTTGGCCGACCGAGAGACGCTGATGGAGTTATCGGGGCCGGTTCGGGCGTTCTGCCTGGATGCGCTGCCGGCGGCGATCGCCGGACCGGACTTGTCGGGGCAAGAGGGGTTCATCGCCAAGCTGTCGGATTGGGTTCGATATCCCGAGGCGTGCGGGCAATTGGCGCGACGCTTGCTGGGTCGGAGCTACGTGGTGGAGTCGATCGAGGATGCGCGTCGGATGGCGGGACTGGATCCATCGGCGCGCTTCGTGACCCTGGATGGGACGATCTGGGAGGCAGACGGACGAATCGGGTTCGGCCCGATGGGCTCGGGTAGCGGATTGATCGGCCGTCGAAGCGAGCTTCGGGAGTTGGACAAGCAATTGGTGGAGGTGGAGGAGCGGATCGCGCGACTGGGCGAGCAGCTTTCGGAGCGAGAGTCGGAGGAGCGCCATCAGGAGGAGCTCTTGCAGAGCCTGCGCACGGCGATCGGCGAGGCGAACGGGCACCGGGTGGAGGCGACGACGCAACTGGCGGCGGTGGAGGACGTGGTCGCGCGGTTGAGCGAGGAGCGGCCGGTGATCGCGTCGGAGATGGGCATTCTGGTGAGCCAGCTTTCCGAGATGCAGGCGCGCGAAGCGGCCGGCAAGGAGGACCTGACGCGGCTGGAGGCGCAGAGCGGCGAGGGCGAACGGCTGGTCGCGGAGCATCAGGCGACGATCGATCGGCTTTCGCGGGAGGTGCAGGCGGTGGCCGAGGGGATCACCTGTTGCCGCGTTCGGGCCGGCGAGTTGTCGCAGCTTCGGGCGTCCGGCGCGGCGGCCATCGGGGAACTGGAGTCCGAGCGGATTCGGATCGAGGCGGAGCGGCAGAAGGTCGAACGGGACGTGGCGCTGGCCCAGGATCGGATAGAGGAGTCCCAGGCGCAGATGGAGGCGGCGCGGGCGGCCGTGGGCGAGCTCTCCAAGGAGCACGAGGAACTGACGCTTCGGTCGAGGTCGCTCCGCGAGGATCGAGACTCGCTGCGCGCGGCGGTGGATGGGTTCGCGGGGGAGGCGAGGCGGCTTCGCGGCCGGCTGGAGGATATCGAGGGGCAGTTGCACGAGCGGCAGCTCAAGATCGAGGAGTCGCGGGTTCGGCTGGAGGACCTTTGCGGACGGGTGAGGGAGGAGCTGTCGGTCGATCTGTCGGAGCAATACGAGCGCTACGAGCCGGGGCGTGAGCTGGACTGGCCGGCGGTGGAGCAGGAGATCGAGGAGCTTCGGCAGAAGATCGAGCGACTGGGGAACGTGAACCTGGACGCCATCGGCGAGCAGGCGGAGCTGGAGGAGCGGCTTTCGTTTTTGACGGGGCAGTCGAACGATCTGCGGGAGAGCGAGCGGCAGCTTCTGGCGTTGATCGAGAAACTGAACGCCGAATCGCGGCAGCGGTTTTTGGAGACGTTCGGGGCGGTGGCGACGCACTTCTCGGCGCTGTTCAAGAAGCTCTTCGGCGGCGGTCGGGCGGAGCTGACGCTGATGGACCCCAACGACGTACTGGAGTGCGGGATCGAGATCACGGCGCGTCCGCCGGGCAAGGAGCCGCAGAGCATCAGCCTGCTGTCCGGGGGCGAGAAGACGATGACGGCGATCGCGCTGCTCTTGGCGGTGTTTCGGAGCCGGCCGTCGCCGTTCGTGCTGCTGGACGAGGTGGATGCGGCGCTGGACGAGGCGAACAACGTGCGCTTCAACCACGTGATTCAGGAGTTCGTGAAGCTGTCGCAGTTCATCATCATCACTCACGCCAAGCGGACGATGAGCATCGCCGACGTGATGTACGGCATCACGATGCAGGAGGCGGGGGTGTCGCGGCGGGTCAGCGTGCGGTTCGAGGAAGAGCAGCAGCGGGTGGCGTAGGGGGGCAAGGCGCGAAGCGGCAAGCGGACGCGGGCGATTGCGCCGGGGGGTTAGGCGCGCGGGGGATTCGCCATACGGCAAGCCTTGGGGGCGGGTGCTCGCGCTACGCGGGGGGATCGTGTTGGTTCGAGGGGTATTTGCGCTGCGCGGGGGGCGGCCGCGCGGGCTGGGAATGTCCCCCGGCGGAGCCGGGGGCTGAGGGATCGAGGTGAAGCCCGCGGCGATTCTTCCGCGAAAACGTTCGGTGTGAGGCGCTTAGGGGTCGAGGCTGCTGGGGGGGCCGTAGATGGTCTTAATGAATCGCGTGGGGCCCATGTCGGGCACGACCATGATGTACATGTCCTGGTAGCGATCGGGTGAGACGCCTGTGCCGCCGAGGCGCTTGTAGAGTTCCTCGTTGATGCCGGTGGTGCCGAGGGAGGCGGAGCCGATGTTGCCGACGAAGAGGACGGTCTGTCCGCTGTAGTTGGCGAGGATTTCGTCGACGACGGCGTTGGCGAAGGCCCCGGTGCTGGCGAAGGAGGCGATGTTCCACAGCTTGACCTCGATGCCCAGCAGTTGGGCCAGGGGCTCGACGGTCTGGCGATTGCGCATGAGGTCCGGGGAGAAGATGGCGTTGACTCCGTTTTCGGCCAGGACGTCCTTGAGGATTTGGGCCCTGGCTGCGCCCTCGGCGTTTAGGGGCGGGTCGGCGCCCGGGTCGCGCTCGGAATGGCGGATCAGGATGATGGTGGTGGTGGTTCCAGGCGGCGAGTTGCCGAAGCTGATGAGGTTCAGCAGGTCGCAGCTTGTGCTCGACAGAGCCGCGGCGACCAACAGAAAGGCCGCGATGCGGCGGAGACGAGTGCTTCTACGACTAGGGGCTTGCATGGGCTTTCCTCTCTCACGGCGGGCGTTCGGCAGTCGGCGCCGCGGGCGTTCATGTTAGCGGCGGCGCGGTATGTCGCCAACAGGGAGAGGAGAAGGGACGGCCCCGCGGGCTTAAAGCCCGCGGCTCGTCGCGTAGCCCGCGGCTCGATGTGGAGGCCGGGCCGTGGGTTACTTCGCGCCGGTGACGGCGTTGTATTCGATGTACTCCACTTCCCAGCGGAACTCCACGCTCTGAGGCTCCTCGGTTATGCGAGCGACGACGACGGACCAAAGCGCCGGGGTTCGCTGACCTGTGGAGCCGACGCAGTGGTTGCGCCCGTCGCGTTCAAACCGGCCCGTGAGGCCGAACAAGCCATCGGATTGAAGGGGGACGGAGAAACGCTGCTCGCCGCCGACGCCGCTGCCGCATTGGAGGACCACTTCGACTTGAGCGTTCGAGGGTTCTATCGGCTCGGGGCTGGTGACCTCCATGGTCATGATAAAGTTTCGATCGGGGGCCGCGGGGGTCTCCAAGGCCACGGCCTTGGAGGAGTAGAAACAGGTGCGGCAGGCGTTGAAATACTCGGAGTAGATGGTCCGCTCCTCGAAAGCCGAGGGGAAGAAGTCGAACAGCCGCGGACATTCATCGCCGGTGGACGCGATCCAGAGCGGCGTCGACGCCAAGAGCAGGAGGGCCTTCCGACGCGGGTAAGAACGGGTGGTATTCATGGCCGTCGCCTCCGAAATGGGCCAACGCGGGCCGTCGGCGCTTGATGCCGGCCGAGTCCGAGTCCGGCTTCCAACTGATCTACCCGGCGTGCGCGGTAATCTCACACGAGGGCGGCGAGGGTGGCGGCGCGGCGACTTGGTAGGAATGAGGAAAACGTGGTAAAGTGAGGCGGGATAAGGAACTGTCGATCCAGCCCTCGGCGGGGACCGGGGGCCATAATGGAGCCAAGCAATGACCGCGACAGCTGCCCGGCCGGCAAAGGCCGTCGAGACGCCGAGCCCCTTCGACTACTTCAACGTCCGCTCGCTCTTGTCGGAGGAGGAGATCACGATTCAGGAGGCGGTGGCGCGATTGGTGGATGAGAAGGTGCTGCCGATCATCCCCAAGGCGTTCGAGGATCACCGGTTCCCGAAGGAGCTGGTGCCGGATATCGCCGCGATGGGTCTCTTGGGCTGCAACATCGACGGGTATGGCTGCGCGGGGCTGAACAACGTTTGCTACGGGTTGGTCTGCCAGGAACTTGAGCGGGGGGACAGCGGCGTTCGCAGCTTCGTGAGCGTGCAGGGCAGCCTGTGCATGTATCCGATACTGACCTACGGCAGCGAAGAGCAGCGAACGAGGTGGCTGCCAGCGATGGCCAAGGGCGAGGCGATCGGGTGCTTCGGACTGACGGAGCCGGACGGCGGCAGCGACCCTGGGACGATGAAGACGCATGCGCGCCGTGACGGGGGCGACTGGATCATCAACGGGGCCAAGATGTGGATCACCAACGGCACCATCGCCGACATCGCCGTCGTCTGGGCCAAGACCGAGCAGGGCATCATGGGCTTCATCGTGGAAAAGGGGATGAAGGGCTACAGTGCCCGGGACATCCTGCGGAAGTTCTCCCTGCGGGCGTCGGTGACGTCGGAGCTTTTCTTTGAGAACGTGCGCGTGCCGGAGGGGAATCGGCTGCCGAACGTGACGGGATTGAAGGGGCCGTTGGGCTGTTTGACGCAGGCGCGGTATGGCATCGCCTGGGGGGCGATCGGGGCGGCGATCGCGTGTTTCAAGGAGGCGCTGGAGTTCGCGAAGATTCGCGTGGTGTTCGGCAAGCCGATCGGACACACGCAGACGGTGCAGCGGCGGCTGGCGGACATGGCCCGGCGGATCACGACGGGGCAGCTACTGGCGCTTCAGCTCGGGCGGTTGAAGGACCAGGGCGGGTTGCACCACAGCCAGGTGTCGATGGCGAAGTGGAACAACGTGCGGATGGGGTTGGACGTGGCGCGAGATGCACGGGACATCCTGGGGGCCGGGGGCATCTCCATCGAGTGCAGTCCGATCCGGCACATGCTGAACCTGGAGAGCGTGATTACCTACGAGGGGACGGAGACGATCCACGAGTTGATCGTGGGGCGGGAATTGACGGGCCACGCGGCGTTTTGAGCGGGCGCGGGGGGAGGCTCGCCAAAACGGCAAGCCGCGGGGGGAGGCTTCTCGCATTGCGCAGAGGCGGTTCTTGGGCGGAAAATTCGGGTCGCTGCAAGAATCGAGCCGGGGGCAGACATCTACTCACGAGCCAACGTTGCTTTTGAGGAGGGGTGCGATGCGCAAGCTAGTCATTTCGGCGATGTTCTGCCTGGCCGCGGCCGCGTGGATGGCGACGGGTCCTGGGCCGGCGTACGGGTCGATCATCCATGACGAGGGGGTGGACGGCGACTTGTCGGACGATCGATTGGATCCGACGGACCTCGTTCTGGCGGAAGGGACGAACTCGCTGATCGCGACGAGCGTTTCCGGCGACCGTGAGTATTACACGCTCACGGTTCCGGCGGGGTTGCAGTTGTCGGCGGTGGTCATGTTTTCGTACTCGGGTCTCGACGAGACCGCGTTCATTGCGGTGCAGGCCGGGACGTCCCTGACCGAGCCGCCGACGGGGACCGATCCCGAGAACCTGCTGGGCTGGACGCACTTTGGGCCAGGCGCCGGCAACGTCGGCGACGACATCCTGGACGACATGGGGCTGGCTGAGCCGGCGATTGGTTTTTCGCCTCCGCTCGCCAGCGGCGACTACACGTTTTGGAGCCAGCAGACCGGCGTCAACGCGGCGACGTATCAATTCGACTTCGTGGTGACGCCTGAGCCGGCGACGCTGATGTTGCTGGGATTGGTGGGGGTGGCGTTCCGGCGAAGGCGCTGACGTTGTCGCTGGGGCGGCCGCGTGGGCTGAAGGCCGCGGCTCGTCGCGTGGCCCCCGCGGGCATGAAGCCCGCGGCTCGTCGCGTGGCCCCCGCGGGCATGAAGCCCGCGGCTCGTTGTCAGTTTCTTACGCGATCCAGGCCAAGGCGGGACTGGTCGCGCCGCAGAACGGGCAGCCGGTCAATTCATGGACGCCGCCGCAGCCGGGACAAATCCTGGCGCGGGCAAAGGTGTCGAAGCCAACGCCGCAGGTGCATTTCCAAAAGACGCCGATGGGTGGGGCCTCTCGGCATGAGGGGCATCTTTGGCCGGCGTGCCGGGGCAGGGCGAACATGCGGGCGAGGGTCTTGGCCTGCTTGAGGCCTTGCAGGCTGCGTGAGGCGCCCAACAGGGCCAAGAGGATCAACCAGGCATCCGTCCGCAGGGCGGCCAGGACGATGACGGCGGCTGCGCCGAGGAGACCGATGACCGCGGCGACGGTCAGGCTTCGGGGCAGCCCGATGAAAAACCAGAGGATGGCCTGGAGGATCTGCCCGCCGTCGAGGGGATAGATCGGCAGCATGTTGAAGACCAGGAGGACGATGTTGATGGTCGCGGCCATGTCCAGGTAATGGAAGAAGTCTTTGGGCGCCGAGGGAAGCATGGCGTTCGCGGCGACGACAGCGCCGATGGTTATGGGGATGAGGGCGACGTTGACCAGGGGCCCGGCGGCGATGCTCCAAAGCACGGCACCCGGTCGGCGCGGGGGATTGACGAAGGCGATGCCTCCGAAGGGCCAAAGCAGGATTCGATTGGCCTGGCCTCCCACGCTGCGGCAAGCGAGAGCATGTCCGAACTCGTGCAATAGGACGATGAAAAAAAGTGTGAGGTATTCGGCGGCATTCCAGAACTGTGATTCGTAGGCGCCGCCTCGGAACTGGATTTCGATCAGGGCGACGATCGCCCAGGACCAATGGAGGAAGACGTCGACGCCGGCAAGGCGAAAGAGGCGTAGCGCGCCTGGCGACGAGGCAGACTGGGGGTTGGCGCTAGTCATGGGGAAGGGATTCTACAGCGGTTCGCACATCTGAGGAGGATTTCAACCTGCCCCAGCAGCCGAGGGCGGCTGTGCTCCATTCGTCACAGCCGAGGGCGGCTCTTGCCCCATGGAGCAAGTCGTCTACGGCGATTCCCGGACATTTGAATGATGCGACGAGGGGCCGGTGAATCCGATCAGGCGCGATCCGTCGAGAATGATGAGCGAGCGGTCGCGGCAGAAGAGGCCGGCGAAGGCGGAGATCGGTTCGGTGAGAAGCGGTCCACCTTCGCGGACGTTCTTTTTCGCTCCGGTGTTCAGATCGAAGGCGAGGATTCGATAGGGCGTGCCGGCGGACTTTGGATCGCCGCCGTTCGGGGCGGGTTCGCGATGCGATGATTCCTGCGCGGTCTCGGTGATAACGACGACCTCGTTGGCGAGGACGCAAGGAGGCTGGACCGTCATGCAGCCTGGACACCTGGCCTGCCAGAGGGGCTTGCCGTCGTGGACATCGAAGGCGGCGATGCGATCCTCGGAGGCCGCAAGGAGGGATCCGCCGACAAGCCGCGTCCAGAGCGGTTGAGCGCCGGTCTGCGAGCCTATGCGCGAGAGGCTCCAGAGGGGCCTGCCGTCGTAGAGGTCGTACTTGGTCGTGCGACGGCGGTCGTTGGCGATGAAGAGGCCGTCGGCGTCGAGCTGGAGGGAGGCTATGGCGAAGTGTTGGGGAGAGCTAATCTCCCAGACGGACTCGGCGGCCGGTAGGGTGATGCACTCGACGGAAGCGGAACGGAGGATGAGCAGCCTGTGATCGGCCGCGAGTGCGAGGGCGCGGATGGGCCAGCCGTCCCTGGGCCGGAAGGAAGTGACGGTTCGGCCGGTGGCGGCATCGATGATGGATACGACGAGTTCGCGTCCCTGCCAGGCGGTGTAACAGAGAAAGCGATCATCGGCGACGATCAGCTCGGCCCCCGGCGATTCGACGCGCAATCGCCATCGAACGGCTCCTTCCTTGAGTTCGACGCAGACCATTTCGCCGCGGTCGGAGGCGCTGTAGAGGCGGTCGGCGGTGAGGACGTGGTTGGTCCAAGCGGGCAGGGATTCGGGATCGGTCCGCGGCAGATCGGGTGTTTCATCGCCGAATTGCCAGGAGCGTTGGCCGCTGCCGCGCGTCAGGGCGAAGACATGTCGCGGCGTGGCGAAGATGTATTCGGCATCGTTCATTCCCAAGAGTTGGGGCTGTGTGTCGCAGGGCAGTGGGCGCGGCCACACGCTGCGGCCGGTCGTGGGACTGCGGGCGTCGATCTGTCCTGCGGCGTAGGTGATGAGGCTGTCCCAATGGGTCTGCGGAAGTGTGGGGTTGGCCGGCTGAAGGACGTTGACCCTATCGGGGTAAAGGCGCTTGTAGGAATCCTCGATGGGGACGAAGGCGATGGCCCGCGAGGGCTCGATGAAGGATTGGTCGTCGAGGAGTAGACGGCGATATTCCTGGAACCCGACGGGTTTGCCCTGATGGCGGAGACGATGGTTCGGATGGGCCCTAAGCCCTCGGTTGAGCCATTGGGCGCATTCGGCCAGGCGTCCGGCTTCGAAGAGGACGTCGGCCCATTCGCGGATGAGCGCGGGATGGTCGGGATGACGGTCGTCGGTGAGTGCGCGGCGATAGGCCCATTCGGCAGCGGCGGCGTCTTGTCGATCGTTCATCGCCCTGGCATAGGCGGCGAAGGCGGTGGCGGCGGCGGAGCTGTTGGGGAACGCTTCGGTGATTTCAAGGAGCGCAGAGGGTTCGCTGTTGGCCCTGGCGATCTTGAGACGGTCGATGGCCTGGTTCTCGGTTGAGGCATACACCTCGGGCCCTGCCTCGCGGACCACGGCGTCGATCCAGTTGGCGACGAGGTCGCCGGCGTGGGCGATCTGTTGGTCTTCGAAGGGCTCGTCATCGCCGAAGGGGGTTCGCGACGCGTCGC
>Ga0187893_10000259_pt1 | contig 136393 bp, 111 predicted proteins | sample MA1701074metaG_FD_139574 | JGI IMG/M metagenome (GOLD analysis project Ga0187893, IMG submission 139574) | White microbial mat communities from a basaltic lava cave in the Kipuka Kanohina Cave System on the Island of Hawaii, USA - MA170107-4 metaG ...
AAAAGAGCGAACAGCAAAAAATCGCTCGACGAGTAATGCCTTTTGAAACACCGCAGTTTCACCCGCGAGGTGAGAACTGAAAATAGTTGTAGGGGCGACCCTCTGTGGCCGCCCCAGTTTGAAGCAACTAAAGAGACTTCAAATATCTACGACGTTGATCTGCGGATTTTGAATTTGAAAGATCGAAATAGTTTCACGCTGGGGCGGCCACAGCGGGCCGCCCCTACGGGGTTTCAAACTTTACCCGTGCATTTGGGCAGACATCTACTCGCTTTCATTCCGCGCCCTTCCATTTGTTGAAAGCGTCTGCCTGAATTTTCGATAGTAGTAAACGGCCAGAAGGTAGTCCAGCGCCATCGCCGCCGCCGCGCTCCAGGCCGCTCCCCTGATTCCCCATCTCGGCACCGAAAGCAAAAGCGCAAAGATGGAAAACAACGTGATTGCCAACGCTATGTTGCGAATCTCGGCTCCGCGACCGTGCGCGCCGAGGAACATATTATATGGTTGAAAGAGTCCGCCGAAAAATCCCCACACTGCAAAAGGCAGTAGCAACGACGCGGCATCCGCGTATTTCGGGAACGCGAGTGGAAGCGCAAGCGGCCCTGCGAGCGCAAGCATAACCGCCCCCGCAGCGAGCGTCACCGCGTTCCAGAATTTTATGCGACGAGAAATGCTGTCCGTCGCGGCGAACGCTCGGTAGCGCGTGATGGCAAGCGACCGCGCAAGAGTGATCAGCGGATTGGATACTCTCTGCGCGTTGTCATAAAGTCCCAGCATCGCTTCTGGCAGGTAATAACCGATCACCAGATTATCGAGCCGCGTCGAGGCCGTCCCGGTCAGTCGAGCGAGGTAGACGTTGAATCCGAATCGACGCGCTTCCCTGATTATCAATTTGATGTGATGCGCTCTTTCCGTAAAGTCCGGTCGCATACTCAACACTGTCGATAGCGACGACAGGCTGATGGCCGCAAGTTGAGCCATCAGAGCCGTCCTCGCGGTGAGATGACCCGAAAGCGCGAGCGAAACCTGAAACGCGAGATTGAGAAGAGACAGCGAGAGTTGAAGCACGCTCAATCGACGAATCTGATTGAGTCCCTGACAACTGTCCTGCGTCAGAGTTTGAAAGGGAAGAAACAGGGCGAACGGCGCTGCTGAAAGGAGAATCCATTCGATGTTTTTTTTGAATATCAGATCGATTGCGAAAGCAGAAACCGCAAGCAGCGATGAAAGAATCGCTCCGAGAGCCAGTCCCATGATCGTCAACGCGCCGAGCGCGCGTCGTTGAGTCCGCGGGTCGCGCTCGATTGCAAGCGCTCTTCCACCGGCAGGAGAGATGCCCGGTTCAATGAGCAGAGCCGAGATCATGACCACCGCGAGCGAAAGCGCGTAGCGGCCTCGCTCGTCGGGTTCCATCCATCGCAACTGCACTACGGTCGCAGCCAGTGATATGAACATCGAAGCGGTGTGAGCCGAAAAGAGCATTCCCGCCTGACGTGGAGTTTCGCCCCTCCACAGTCGAGCGGCTGCGCTTATGGGTGGCTCGTTCTGCTTTGTGGGTTGTGACTGTGCGTCCAGTTCGGGTCGGCTCCTTGAAAAACAGAAGTCAGGAGTCAGAAGTCAGGAGTCAGAATATCAACGCTGACCGCCGATCACTGCCCTCAACTTTTTATAATTTCAGGATGTCGTTGCTGATGCTGTGAACGACTCTTCAAAAATTATTGACTGAGAGACTAACACCAACCGAAGAGGGGCGCAATCAGGGTATTGTTCGAGCAGTTTACTGACAGGCCTGACCTCTTGCGTCGCGCTCAAAGCTCGAGGCTTCCGAGAATCTGCTGCTGCTCATACGCGAGGCGGTTCATCTCGAAGTTGATCTCTGTTTCACGGCGCAATATCTCAGCCGCTTTTTTCATTCTTTCGTCGGGATCAAACAACGCTGAAGGCAATGGCAGATTGAGAAGATCGCCCGCATACAGATGAGCCGTCTGACCGCGAATCATCATCTGTATCCGTTCGGTCGTCGCGGGCATACGAAGATAGGCCAGCAGAATAAAAGGGTCTATCATTTCTTGATTCGGGCGAATCATCATCACCTCTCCGACAAAAGAAGCCGCGCCGCCCAACCACCGAGGCACACAATCGACGATATCGACTTTCTTCGCGATATAAACGGGCGAATGCGCCGCCGCCGTCAGCACTATGTCTCCTCTTCGGAGCATCAGTCGTTCGCTTCGTTTTTTCTTTTCCGATTCGCTGATGAAATTTCTCTCTCTCGGAATCCAGTTGATCCCGTTTCCAGTCAGGTTCCCGACCTTCACGACGAACAATCCTTTATCCGTGTAGCTGAGTCGCGGCGGAGTGCGACCATTCATCGCCATCTCCACAACATCGCCGAGTCTCGCAGCGTTTGCCGCGCTCGTTCTTCCGGCAAGCAGATTGCCAAGCTCGGAGAAGGTTTCTTCTCTGGAAATTTCAGGCAGCGCGCGGCACGCGCCGACGCTTGATTTCGACTCGATACACGCGCGCAAATCTTCGGCGAGTTTCATAAGCTGATTTTGTTTTCTCTCGCGACCCGTCGAGTCATAACCCACATTGGTCACGTTTGCCAGAGCGATTCGAATCGCTTCTTTTCTATTTTCTTTCAGCCCGTATTTCCGAATGAACAGCACGACGGTCGAGGCTTGCGTGCCGGTCGTGGCGAAAGTTTCCGGCGGCAGAATCATAGCTGCGAAGACGTACCCCTGTTTATCAAGTGCCTTGCGCGCTGCATGAAAAGTCGAATTGGTCACAACACTCTTTGGCAGTACAATAGCCAGCACGCCGCCCGGTTTGAGGTACGAAAGCGACTGCTCGATAAATAGAATCTCGCTGGGCTGACGATTGACTGCACGCCCGTCCGCATTCCGGCTGGTTTGAAATCGCCGCAAATCGAAAGAAGCCGTGTCGAGCATCACTCCAAAGGGCGGGTTAGTGAAAATTACATCGAACGAATTCGCGCGAGGCCATCCGTCTTCGCCTTCCGGGAATAGAGCGTCCGTCACGCGCCGATGAAAAGTTATTTCAGAGAAGTGACCAATGTTCAACTCGGCGAGCAGAAGCATTCGCGGATTTTTGTCGGTTCCCCAGACAGAAATTCTCTGAGCGTTTTCGTTTGCGCGAAAGTGCTTCAGGGTTTCAATCAGGAACGTGCCTGATCCGCAGGCCGGATCATAAACCGTTTGCTCGATAGCCGGATTGACAAATTCGACCATCATTTTCACAACCGTATCGGGCGTGAGATACACGCCTGAACCGCGCCGCATCTCCGGCGAGAGAAACTCTTTGAGCGCGGCGCTTCTTATGTCGAAAGAAATTTTGTTGAAGTGGATATTTTTGAAAAGCTGGCACAAGTTTACGAGCGCACGGTCGCTCAAATGAAACTTCCGGTCTTTCCACAACTGCTCGAACCACGAGTTGAAAGTTTCGATATAGCCTGAAAAAACTTTTCTGACTTCATCCGCCAGTTGTTTTATCTCTGTTTTCGACAGAGGGTCTGGCGGAAAGCAGAGCGTTGGCCCTTTGTCTTCGTTCGTCTGTTTGAAGAAGAGAAACTTCAACAGTTCATCGAACGCTTCCTGCGGCTGAAGGCCATCGATGTTGCGCATCGAATCATGCGCTCGACTATACAGGGCAGACAAAGTGTATTCAGTCGAGTCGTCAGGTTTGCTGATGAGTTTGTACCGAATGCCTGACATTTTCATCTCATCCATGTTACTTGTCATCGCATATGCTTCGGCTTCCACGCGCACCTGTCCCCCATCCCCTAACACCTATCACCCATCAATCCATCGGTCATACCACAAACTCAGGTTGAGCAGCGTCCAGAGGTGAAATGAATAATTCACCCGCCCGCGGCGATGCTCGCTCATCAATCGCTTGACGAAATCGTAATCGAAGAACTCGCGGCGGCGAATCCCGGAATTCATCAGCGACCTCTCGACGAAATCATTCATACGATCCATCATCCATTCGTTTATCGGCGCGCCGAATCCCTGCTTCGGTCTGTCAAGCGCGCGGTCAGGCACAATGCCGCGAAGCGCGCGCTTGAGCAGGTATTTCGTTTCGCCGTTGCGATACTTCATCCGTCTCGGCAATCGCTGAGCGAATTCGACGAGCTTGTGATCGAGAAACGGCACGCGCGCCTCTACCGATGTCGCCATCGTGATCTTATCGACTCGCATCAACAGAAGTTCCGCCAGTCGCAGTTTCAAATCGAGATAAATCATTCGCTCAAGCTGATCTGCTTCAGGTTTTTCTGCAAGCAGGCGATCAAGAATTTCTTTCACCACTGAGTGAGAACTGAGATGGCTGCCATTGAATCTCGCTTTGAATTCGCGAGAGAGGAGTTGATGTTTTTGCGTCTCGTCGAAAAAGAGCGCGCCGCTCCAGAAAAGTTCTTCGCCTGCGGCAAGCCGTCGAAAAAGGTCGGGCGCATACTTGCGAGTTTTTGGAAACAATCGGCTAACACCCGCTTTGTAAATCAGATTTCCAGTCGATGCGGCGGCGCGACGCAACGGGGCAGGCAATCGCGAGAGCGGACGCCAGAAGTAATCGTGGAGTTTCAAATAAGAAGCATATTTGCTATAGCCGCAGAAAATCTCATCCGCGCCTTCACCCACCTGTACGACTATCGTGCCGCTTTCGCGGGCGAGCTTCGAAACATAATAGAGCGGCACGCACACGGGATCGGCGATGGGTTCGTCCTGATGAAAGATGAGTTGAGGAAGGAAATCGATCAATTCCTGATGGCCGATGATGACTTCGTGGTGATCGGTTTTGAAATGACGCGCAACGGCGCGGGCTTCTTCAAGCTCGTTGTAGCGCGTCTCATCGCGAAACCCTACGGTGAAAGTTTTCACGGGCTGCGACATCAAACCGGCCATCAGAGCCACATTCGCGGTCGAGTCCACTCCGCCTGAAAGAAAAACGCCGAACGGCACATCGCTCATCATGCGCTTTTCAATAGACTCGTTGAGCAATCGCCTGAGTTCGCCTGCCATCTCTTCTTCATCGCCCGTGATGCCTTCGGTCGAAATGGCATCCCAATAGCGCGTGATTTTTATTTCGCCCCGCGCATCGCACGTGAGCATCGAGCCTGCGGGCAATTTGTTTATCCCGGCAAAGAGAGTCTGCGGCGCGGGAGTGGTCAGAAAAGAGAGGTAATGATAAAGCGCGTCTTCGTTGACTTCGCGCGAAACCGCCGGGTGCGCGAGTATCGCTTTTATCTCGGAAGCGAAAATCAAACGTCCATTGGCTGCGCAGTAATAAAGCGGCTTGACTCCCATCGGGTCGCGGACGAGGGCGAGTCTTCGTTTTTCCTCATCCCAGATCGCGATTGCGAAATCGCCTTCGAGCAGACGGGCGAAATCCAATCCGCGTTCTTCGTAGAGGTGAATGATCGTTTCTGTGTCGGTGCGCGAGCGATACTCGTGACCGCTATCTATGAGCGCGGCGCGGAATTTCTGATGATTGTAGATTTCGCCGTTGAAAGTGATCCAGACCGATTCGGTTTCATTCGACATCGGATTGCGACCCGCTGCCGACAGATCGACTATCGAAAGGCGGCGATGACCAAGCCCTACCTTTCGATCTTCATTTATGTAGACGCCAGCATCATCAGGCCCGCGATGCTCCATCGTGTCGCGCATTCGGATGACGAGCGATTCCGCGACCGCCTCGCTCGCGCCGTAATTGTAGACTCCACAGATTCCGCACATGCCAGGAGGGGGATGGGGGATGGAGGATGGGAAGAGAGGATATGCTCATCTCTTCACCTCTTCACCTCTTCACCTCTTCACCTCCTCACTGAAAATTCGTTCGACTTTCGATTCATCGCCGCGACGAAACGGGATCAACAGCGTTTTGTTTTCGAAAGGAACTGACTTGTGAAAACGGTATATGATACCAGAAGCCGCGACGCGCTCGCCGTAGCTTGGCGACACCCATCGCTGCGCTATTTCTGCCTGCATCGGGTGATCTGAAATCATAGCGATGATGAGTCCTGCCTCGCGGCTGAAAGCAACGGCGCGTTGATCGTCTTCGAGTGTGACTTCAAGCCCTGCGTCTAAGTTGAAAAAGAATTCGAAAGTGTGATCGCCTTCTCCGGTGAAGCTGTCAGTGATGAGCCAGTAGAGTTGATTCTTGTCGAACATGACTGCGCGGCGATGAATCACTTTGATATCGGCGTAGGCGTGATGCTCTGCTTCAAGAAGGTCGCGGTCATCGTCGCTTCTCCATTTTATTATCCTGGGGCAGACATTTTTTCCGAGCGCGAAGAGTTGGCGTCCATCGATGCGGCTGATGTCGCGTCCATCGATACGGACAGTGTTGTGATAAGGGGTCGAGCGAAACAGGTTTCGCATTTCCGTGTTGCCTGTGTAGGCGAACGTTCCGGGATCGCGCAGAAAAGTTTTATCGAAAGCGAAGACTTCAAGTGAGAGCGCGTCCGAATGCGCGTGCGAGCCTCGCCCGCGGATGCCGTGATCGCCGCAATCGATTATCGAATAGACGGCTCCCTGCCGAGGGATGAAAATCTGCGCGTCTCGAAAGGCGCGCGATGTGACGGCTGTGTTTTCAGCAAGAGAGTTGAATTGATCGAGTCCTTGTTCACCAGCCCACCACAATGCCTCTTCATCGATTCGCGCCGCGTGTTTGAATTCGCTTCTGCCAAACAACGCCGCGCCTATAGATAGAAGATACGAGTGATCGATAGACTTTCGCTCTTTGAATCTGATCAATCGTCCGTCGTCCGAATCGCCTATCATCGGCGCAGTGTCGTCGGGCTTGAGGTAGTGAAGCGCGAAGCGAAACATCGTCTCAAGCCTGTGGCGATGAGTGAGGGGGAAGCTGATTCTGATTGCTTTGGACAGCGTGAAAAACAGAGTGAAGATTTCCGTCACCAGTCGATGATAGCCTGTCGTTCCTTCATAACTCACGCCGTCTGCATTGACCTGTCGCATCAACTCGAAGCGCAATCTCGTTGCGCTGAACTTCATCCAGCGCGGCGACGATTTGAGATCAGGCATCGTCGCGCCGATAGCGAAAAGGCCGATGAGATCGGACAGATAATGATTGCTCGGCGCGCGATATGAAAATTCGAGATTGGCGCGGATGAATCGACCGTGTTGAATGATCATTTTCAGCAGAAGCGCGACCTGCTCATCGGTCACGAGAGGCGAGTGACGAAACATTTCCAGCGCGGCTATCAGGTTGACAGCGCGGATAGCGGCTTCCATCGCGTTCGCCCAGTTGATGCCGAATCGGGGCGGGTTCGCTTCGTTCCACGAAATGATCTGCCGGAGAAATTCTTCGGTGTATCGCTCGTCGTCTGTGAGCAGATAAGCGCGGCCAAGTGTCGTGAGATGTTGCAATCGATTCAACTCCCAAGCAATGCGAGCGTCCGAGCCGTCACCGCGAACTACCTGCAATCGGGTGAAATGCGTAATCGGCCATCGAATCGCGGTGAACGGATCGGCAAGCCAGTCTATCTCGTCGCCGAAATCGATGATGCGCTCGAAGACGCGGATTCGATGGCAAAGTATTTCATCAGCCGCGCGAATGGTCTGCTCGATTGAATCGGGGAAGAGTTGTTTGACTATCGCAGCAGTGCGCGCTGCGTCTTTGAGTCCTTCGGTGAGATGCGCGCGTTTGCCGCGTCTTATGCGCTCGGCGACATCCGTGAGAGGTTTTCGAAGAGCGAGTTGAAGTTCACGGTCTGAGAGATAAGCGCGTTCTATGCGGTCACGATTTATGGCGCGTTTGAGTTTGCGGCGCAGTCGCAACAGGGTTTCGCCAGCGATTTCGTCCGGCGTCATACCTCTGATCTTTTCGCGCATGTTCGATATGCGTTTCAATCCTGATCGATGCCTTCGCTATCGCGACAACTGACATTGAGCAGCAGCCCGCCGAGAAGGAAGAAGCAAAGATTCAAATCCGAATAAGCGCCGCTCGTCAAAGTCGCTCCTGTGATCGAGTACGCTGCTGTCATCATCAGCAGGCACGCGGCTGCCGCTCGTTGGCTTGTGTCCTTTGCGTTCTTCAAAGCGCGATAGCCCGCGATGATAAGATAGAAGTGCGCAAGGAGATATAACGCGAGTCCCGGCAATCCGAGTTCTGCGGCTATCCACAGCGCGTTCGAATGCGGGCTGCGGGCCGCTCTCGTCTCATTGAATGCTTCGACTTCATCTCCCCTCACGAAATATTTTTCGTCGTAGTAAGAGCCGTAATTCATCAGCCCGACGCCCGTGAGAGGATTTTCAATCGCGATGCTCGCCGCCGCCTGCCACGTGGCCAGTCGCCCGTAGATGTTGCGCGGATCGGTCAATCGCCCTGATATCGCAGGCGATGCAACATACCATGCGATCAAAGCCATTGCGATCAATGAAGCATAAACAGCGAGTCGCTTTGCGCGATGGGTTGTGTTTGCGGCTGTTCGATTACGGCTGAGTACTTCAAATCCCGTCCAGCAAACTATGAGCGCAGCGGCGACTGTGCGAAATAAGGCGAGCAACACGCCGAGGGAAGCCGCCGACACTGCGCACACATAGATGAAATGCGCGCTCAGGTCGAAGCGGACGCGAAAGGCCGCGGGCGCGGCTCTGAGGAATAGGGCCAGCAAAAGGCAGATCGCTGCAAAAGAGGAGTCGGAAAGAAAAGGCCCGTTGACGCGGATTTCGCGGTCGCGCAAAATCGCAGTGCCTTTGTAGGCGAACAGATTCGTCCCGCTCAAAAGTTCATACGCGCCCGCGGCGAATACGATCAGCGCAAGAGCGATTGCGGCTGCGAGTATTATTCTTGTGTGATTGCGCGTATCGAAGCGATGGCGCGCGAGATGAAAAGCGATGACGGGGAGGGCGAAAGAATCCACAGCCATTTTGATTGCCGGGGCGGCTTCGATGGATTTCATAAGCGCGCTCGACAGCGCGAGCGCGGCGAGCAGCGACCAGAGGATTTCAAATTTCGAGACGACGAATCGCTTTTCATCGATCCATTTGAATAAGGCGACAACGGCGGCAAGCGCGATCATCACGCGGTCATAGGTGATAAGCGATCTTTCCGCAGGATAACGAAGATAAAAAGAGGCTACGGGCGAAGTAAAAAACCAGAACACGAGAATAGATTCGATACGCAGGGAAGCAAAGAGCGAAGCGAGTGGAGCGAGGAGAGAAGAGCGAGGCGCATCAAATCCGAAATGTTCATTTGCCTGATCGTTAGCCATATTTTTCAGGGATCATCCGGGCGCTGGAAACTCAGTCGATCCATTCCTCTCCTGTCCAGCGCGCCCAAAAGAGTTTGCCTGAAGATGCCCACTGTCTGTAAAGCCCAATCGGGCCTGCTCCTTTGGCGACGATATGAGCCACACGGTTCTGAAAACAAGCTCCGCAGGTAGATGACCGAACCTCACTTGTGTGAGGTGTCTGAATGCCGTTTTCGACCCGCAGGCTTTGACAGACAGAAGCGATAAGGGTGCCATCTGCGTCTCAGGTGATCAAGCGGTTTGTGGTTGAAAGCCCGGTTCGGGTTGTGCTGGTACAGGGTTGTTTGGTTTTGGGAAACAGAATGCAGATAGTCATGGATATAAGATCGGCCTGATCTGTAAAGCTGACCCCTGAAAACCGCATCCTGCCTCGTGCGCGTCCCTCTCTGCTCGCTCGCCGGTTTCAGGAGCCGAAGAGGATGACGATCAGGATCAGCAAAACCACGATTATAGCTATTGACGCAGCTATGATTATGGTTTTTTCTCTGCGTTTTATATTTTCTATTTCATCATAGCAATTTTTTGCCTGTGCGTTTAACCTGTTGATCGTTTCCAGTTCGCTCTTGAGCAGAGGTATAACGGATTCGAGTTCGCTCATCGGACTATTTTCCGCGCTGAATTGTGATTGAAGTCTGGCAGGGGCGCAGGCAGCTATATGAGGTGAGATGTGATCGATTTCCCCGGCCATCCTCTGAGACCTTTCAAATTCTGCCCATATGGCTTCGCGCTCGCTTATGAAGCTACTCATGTCTGACGAAATGACTACACCCGAATTTGGCATATTGATCTCCTTTCATCCACATACGGAGTCAGCATCGCGAATGAGTTTCGCTATCAAAGGAAACTTCGAGCGGGCGTCTGAATTGTACTGAACATAAATGTCATAGTCGCTGTAGGCGCTGGCGATATCCTGTTCGGCAAATTTCAGTTTTTCCGCCGCCGTTGCTGCACACTCATCAATCTTTCGCGCATACTCGCGGGCATATTCGATCTCCTGTTGAGTTTTATGAAGAAAGTCGTTTTGCACATTGATTGCGGCGATCATTTGTTGGTCGTCAATTTCGTGCGAGTCGAGGTATCGGCTGTTTATTTCGCGTGCCGCCGTATCATTCCACACGCGGCTAATATCCTTGCGCAGTTCCCGCAGCGCCCGCGATGATTGAGACATTGACCAGAGCGTTTCTTCCACAGTCAGACCCTCCGTCAAGATATGGATGCTTACTTGCCCGAATGCTTTTCGACGATTTGCATGGGCAACTGACTTATGCCCATGCGTTTGGCCAGCCATATCCGATGTCGCCCGTTATCTATGGAGTATGAATCTCCATGCTTATTAAGCCTGATGAAATCATCGCCGTAAAAAGCTTCGTAGACCCGCTGATAACCATTGGCAAAATCCAGCCCCTGCTTTCTGTCATAATCGGCCCAGTAATCCGCGCTTGCGCCGGTTCCGTTTTCAATCAGCGGCCTCATCTCCTGCAGTTTCATCAGGCCGGAGCGCATCTCGGATTCGGGGACTTTTTTAAAATCCTCAGAGCCGGATATATCGCTAGGGTCGGGCAGATCAGCCACATTGACGAATCGAATGCCCTTATCCGCCCGGTTGCCCGGAGCGGGCGACACACGCAGGCTCGGCGCGCTTGTTCCGACCGGGCCGCCTGCGGCTGACACAGCGATGCCCATGTCCGGTCGGTTTATTTCATAGAGGAGATGCACACGGTGTTCGATCTCTCGCCTCGCTCCGAAGAGATATCTCTGGGCCGATTCTTCTGCCTTGTCAGCCGTTGTCAAACGGGCGGCAGCCTCATCGGCGAGCGACGCGGCATTGCGGGCGACTGACAACATCTGCTCGGCGATTTCGATTTCAGCAGCGATTCTTTCTCTGGCGGCCAGAGCGGACTTCGCCGCCGCTTTCGCTAACTCAGAACTTCGTTCCGCCGAATTCACAGCCTGAAGGGATTGCGATTCGGCGTCACGGGCCACGCTTAGTGCCTGTGTCGCATACTCGACTGCTCTTCTACAGCACGCGACGCGGGCCTTGGCAGCGGCGACTTCTTCTCTGGCGGCGGCGACTTCGATTTCCGCAATCTGCACCCGGTGAGCCGCCTGCTGAAATTCGATCTGCGCTTCACGGACAGCTTCAGCTTCCCTATTACAGTTATGGCGCTCTCTGTCGTTGCGGCAGGCTCGGAGGCGCGCTTCCGCGTGTTCCAGATTCGATCCTGCCTGATCGAATGCTCTGCATGCCTGATTGTATTCCTGTTCGGCTCTTGCCAGTCTTGCCTTTGCGCGCTCAAGCCAGACAAGCGCCTGACCGAGTTCTTCCTCCCAGAGTTCGAGCGTTGAGGCTGCGGCCTCGACAGCTTCCTGAGCCTGATCAAGCGTTTGGTTTGATTCGACAGCGGCTCCCTCGCACTTGTCGACGATTGCTGAGGCTTCGGATGTGATTTTGGCGACCCGCTCTTCATCCAGCTGGGCCTGATCAAAAAATATCGCAGCCTGATGCATCATACGTTCAGCCGACTCCTGGGCCTGACGCTGGGAATAAGTCGCGAAAGCGAGCGTATCGCTCGCTTTCGCCGACCACAAAGCCATTTCGCGAAGCAGGTCTTCAAGAGCTATCGCTATTATCCGCGGATCATACGCGCTCACTCTATCAATCCCCCTTCAGTCTTGTTCGCTTCGCGGAGAGCCTCGATGCGCTCTTCGAGAATTCTGCGTATCCGCTCGGTTTCGCGCATGTAATCCTGAAAATTCTGAGACGTGCGTATCCACCCGGCGCGAAACTGATCGGCGGCGTCTCCTTCGTACACGCTGCTGAGTTTGCGCCACTGCGTATCGAGGTCGTTGTATTCGAGCTTGAGCAGGGAAGAATGTTTTTCGAGCACCCTGCTGTATTCTTCCAGTCCCTTGAGCAGAACTCTCATATCAATCGCCATTGAGATACCTCCCTATTGATCGAATCTTGACTTCGAGAAACGCAACGTAGTTCGGCCCTGCAGAATTTATATACCGCTTCATCGTCTCCTCGAACGGCCCCCAAATCGAGTCATAGTCCTTGCGCCATTGATCCTGCCAGTAGGGCGAGACCTTTTCGTGTTCGGCTTCCAGTTCCGCAACCGAACTCCTGAGAGATTCATTGAATCTGGCCAGCGCATCATGAAAGATTCGCATCTGCCAGTATTGCTTATCCATGCCATCCATGCTCATAGTCGTTTCCTCCCGTTATGATGCGCTTCCGGCCCGCTTCCTTCGACTGGAAAGCGTCTCCCCGATGATGCGTATCTGATCGATCAGGAATTCGTTTTGCGCTGCGAGGGACGGGTCGCTGCTGTAGGGTTTGAATCGCACGGTCGAATCGTTTTCCACATCCGCGTACAGGGCGCATACAGGGGTCGGGCCGTCAAGTTGAAGTTGAGCGGCCTTTCTGCTTCGAGTGAAGGTGTGAGAATCATCTTCTGACATTTGAAGCGCGACGCGATGGCGGAAATTTATAAGCCCGCGCCTCTCGTCTACGACATACGCCATGGGCCTGACGCCCGAAAAACTCAGAATCAGATGCATTCCCAACGGAGGCCCTTCAGTATAAAGCCGCCTGAGAGCCTCGCCGGACGGCGAACTCATCAACCCCCCATACTCATCAGGTTTCCGCCTGAGCGTTTCGATAGTATCAAGCTCTGTCATAATGGCGAATGTGGAAGGCTCTCTTACCAGATTCTCTTCCGGCATCGCCTTGCGCCTGTCGAGTTCGCTGACCAGATTGACAAGAAAAGATTCGGCTTTGGCGGCCTCTTTGCTGAACTGAATCGAAAAACCTGTGGGGACGAGAATAGATTCGATGACCGATTGCAACAGGCCGTTCCATTGCGATCCGGCGATGCTGCGGTCGAATACTGCAAATCTGCTGCTGGCAGGTTCCACGTTGGCGGCTATAGTCGTCACTATTGCGGCGAGCATGCCGTAGCGCGCGGCATTCAACCCGCCGATTATCATTGCGTTTTCCGCGACTCGGCGGCGAAAGACTATCATCGCCTGACCCCGCACATTGAATTGCTGGCCGATCCAGACTGCGCGGGGATGCTCTTCAGCAAACCAGTCTATTATTCCCAATCCTCCGGTTTCAATCGGCTGGCGAGCGAATTCGGCTAATTCATCGGCTGTCATCCAGTCGCGATGGCGAAGCAGTCGTGAGAGGTAGGGATTGTCCAGTATATTGGGCTGCGCCTTCCCGTTGAAGATGACGCGGCGAGGCAGGCTGTCATCGGGAAGCGATGCGGATTTTTGAATGAGAGATTGGAGCAATTGATCGAGCCTTTGTGAATGGAGGTAGGCAACTTTTCCTGGGATGTTGGCATTGTCATCTCCGCCTCGGTCGTTGAGGACGATCTTTCCCGGAAGGTCGCAGTTGGCGATCAACATCTTGCCCTGACGACCGAATTCGGTCAGCGCCTGCACGTCGGCAGCTTTCATTTGCATGGCTATCAGAAGGTGAATGTTGCCGAATATGCCTGTCTGATTGAGCATTCCGGCTGCGCCGAATCGCTGCGACGCCAGAAGCATATGAATCCCTGCGCTGCGCCCCTGCTGCGAAAGCTGCAACAACAAGTTCGAAGCTATGCCGTCCTTGTCGCCTTCGAATAGCTCCTGGTACTCGTCGATGAGCAGCAATAGTCGCGGCATTTTGCCTTCCGGCTCCCCCTTAGCTCGATAGCCTGTGATGTCAGTGACCCCCGTGCGGGCAAAGATTTCGTTGCGACGCTCCTTCTCTGCAATCAGTTCGATCAGCACGCTTCGCGAAAGATCGGGCGAGGAACGCAACGACACGACTTCTGCATGCGGCAAATGACGATAAGGCTGAAACTCCACCCCGTCTTTTCCGTCAATCAGGTAAAGGCGTAACTCTTCGGGGCTGTAACGTATTGCCAGCCCGCATATCAGAACGTGATATAAGTTGGACTTGCCCGATCCGGTCATCGCGCCCAGCATGCCATGTGCGCAGGGCTGGTTATTGCTGTTGACTCCGAACCAAAGTTTGACTTTCTCGCTCCCGCTGCCGCGCACGCCGACAGGCGCTTCTATTATCTTCGTGCTTGCCTCGCTCCACCATTGCGATTCGGGCAATCCGACGATGCTGTCCCAGTCAAGAAGGCGCTCTGGAGGCTTGGCCGAGCTAAGTTTTTGAAACACTAAAGTCTGCAACTCAGAAACAGGCGAAGCATCGATCTTGAGCGATAGGTTCAGGTTGGTTAATGCATCGTTGCTATCGATATCCAGATAGAAAGCGTTTTTGAATCCGCTCATTTCCATATCTCTCGGCAGACTATGTTCCCGGTTGTAATGGATGAAAAGATATGTGCCTGCTACCGGCCCTGTATTGCCGATGCTTTGCAACGCTTCGATGACCCGACGCTCGTACTGATTCGGGAAATCAGCCGCAAATACCAGTTGAAACCTTTCATTGATACGAATGTCTTGCGGGACGGCCTCGAATGACGTAACAGACGCATCGAGATAGTCCCTTATTATTTGCTGTATCTTGGCTATGACCTGATCCATGTCTCGGCGCACATCGCCTGAATGCTCCTGCACGCGAGGCAGAAGACGCCGCATAGGAAAAGAGATGCCAAGCCCTGCCGGATCTACGAGCGTGTAGGATGCCTGGTGCGGCAGCATCAGCGCGGTGCGGATAACGAGCGATTGCAAAAGCGCTGCGCCCTGTTGGGCGGTTCGCCCGCTGCTGCAAATCAATACTGTCTTATTCTGACCGATGAAGGGAACATAGCCGGGCATCTTAAACGCCCCGTTGGATCGCTGCTCGATTATATCTCCTATTCGAATCAACGACTCTTCTCTGGAAGTGGTAGGGTCCCAGTTTGCCCACTGCTCTTCTTCCCATCCGGCAACACTTGGAAGAGGTCTTTCCGCCAATGCCGCTCTGAGCCTGTGAGAATTCGCATTGAGGATCGAACTGAAATACCCGCTCAGTTCTCCGGCTTTTTGTTGCCCATGTTCATAAAGCGCTCTGGATTTCGACTGAGCTTCATGTATTTTCTGGTTTATATCCGCAATCCGGGCTTCCAATTCGGATATGAGCAGCTTGTTTTTCGCAAACATGTAAGAACCTCCAAAGTTTTTACACGTCAACTGAAATTTCGGGAGAGATTGCCTATCTGGAAACGCTCGCTGAACGATCCTTTTATGAATCGCCGCTCGTCGTTTATCGAGTTGACGAATAAATGTGCCGCGCGGGCCTCGAATTATTACCGCAGGCGCATTACAGTCTGTGCGCCCAGATTCAAACGAAATGAAAACATTACTGATGTTACGCAGTAAAAAAATTGCTCTTTGACTTGACAAGCCAAATCCTTGAGAAAATAGCGTCTTTTCGCGCTTTCCCCTACCGCTAAGTGCGGTTTATGGAAAACTTGGCAGCCAACCCCGGCGCGAAAAACCTCTCAAAATTCGGCGTTTTTCGATGTCAAGCGAAAATTGTCAATTCTTGCCGCGTAACATCAGAACATTATCAAAGACGCAAAGGCTGAATCCGCGTAATTTTGCTTGCCAGGATATAAAATTTCAGGGCGAAGTCGGGGCCATTACCCGTCTTCAGTGCGTGAGTATAAAGGACGAGTAAACTTACGTCAACTGAACAAATTCTTTATATTTCTCCATAGTGAATATCACTTGCCTGAGAGTATGGTTTTCAAAAGTGAGGGTGTGATGAGATGCCCTATATTCAACCCGGTATGAGGAGATTCCCTAGCGATGAGCCGTTCGCAGTCGGCGAGAGGCCTGACAGCATTTATTATTAGCCATGACGCTCGATCCAGAGAAAAGCGGAAATAAAAATCATGCGGATAAAAGGCGGGGAACAAAAACCGGACGACAAATAAATTTCCACCCGTTACCGTTCCCGGATTTTATTCGCCGCCGCTTGCGCGCTCAATCGCATCGACTATTCGACGCGCCGCGTGTCCGTCCCACAATTCAGGCGCGCGAGCGGGCGCGGCTGCGCGCTCGAGCGCAAGCAGGGCTTCTCGCTTTATCACTTCAGGATCGTTGCCCACCACTCGATTAGTTCCTTCGGTGACAGTCACCGGCCTCTCGGTGTTGTGACGAAGAGTCAGACACGCGATGCCGAGCGCGGTCGTCTCTTCCTGAATCCCGCCGCTGTCCGTCAGCACCAACCGACTGTTGCTGTAGAGTTGCAAAAAATCCAGATAACTCATCGGCTCGGTCAGCACAAGATTCGATTGGCGCGCGATCACAGGTTGAAGACCGAACTCTTCGATGCGCGCCCGCGTGCGCGGATGAACGGGAAAAATTATCGGGAATCGTTGCTGAATCATTTCAAGCGCGTCGAGTATCCCGGCAAGCTTTCGTCTGTCATCGACGTTCGAGGGGCGATGCAGAGTCATCGCGCAAAACTCGCCCTTCTTCAAGCCGAATTTTTCAAGCACTGAAGATGATCGGGCGCGTTCGAGATTTTTGAACAGAGTGTCGATCATCACGTTGCCGACGAAGCATATTTTTCCTGCCGCTATGCCTTCCCGTCGCAGGTTTTCATCAGCGTCGCGCGAGGGAGTAAGCAACAGATCGGCGAGCGCATCTGTGACGACGCGATTTATCTCTTCGGGCATCGTGCGGTCGCGACTGCGAAGACCAGCTTCGACGTGAGCTACGCGAACCAGCATCTTCGCCGCGACGAGAGAGGCCGCCATCGTCGAATTCACATCGCCCACGACCACGATCCAGTCGGGCCGATGTTGTTCGAGTACGCGCTCAAATTCGATCATGATGCGAGCCGTCTGTGTGGCGTGCGAGGCCGAGCCGACTTCGAGGTTGATGTCAGGGCGCGGAATCTGAAGGTCTTCGAAAAACGAATCGCTCATCGATTCGTCATAATGCTGTCCCGTGTGAACGAGCAGAGGCGTCATCGTGTTCGGGCGGCGGCGCATCTCTTCGATCACGGGAGCGATCTTCATGAAGTTCGGACGCGCGCCTACTACGTTGATTATTTTAAGCATCCCTACTTTTCGTGGATGATGGGTGAATGGATTTGAAAATATCGAACAGGATCGCAAGCCCCATCGAAGCGAACGCAGCAATGAGCGCGTACCCGGCGGCTCTGCGCCAGGGCGACGGACGAATTACCTCTCCCTGCGCCACTGAATCGAGGATGTGAGTCTTTTCGGTCAGGGTCGGCGAAGCGTTGCTGGCTCTGACCTCATCGAGTTCGCTTTCCAGTTTGAGCGCAAGCTCGCCCGAAGCCTGCCGGACGCGCTCCGCGAGTCGCTCTTCCTGCTGGCGATGAGGCGCGATGGCTTCCTCGAAAAGTTTATCGTGGCGGGCGATTATTTCATCTGTCACCGCCTGAACGAGCCTCATCGATTCGTCGAGGCTTTCGGTCGTAGCCGTTATGCGAACGAGTATGGGGTATTGAGCGCGGCGCGGCCCTGCGCGCACTGTGTCGGCTTTGACGCTGCGTTTGAGATGCGCGGGTTTGACGCCGATCTTTTGCGCGAGAGCTTGAATGAAGCCGCCGCCGCTTGCCGTTTCAGCCGTCGTGTAAGTGTCTTCGAGCGGCTCTTTCCACACGCGCCCGACTTCGATCAGAGCCTCGGCAGTGTAGAGGGTCGGCTCGCGGAGGCCGAGATAAATTATCGCCCCGCCTGTGGCGAGGGTGACGATTATGATAAACCATTTCGCCCGCCACGCGGCTCTGAAGTATCTGTCGAGGTTGATCTGTTCTTCGCTCATATTTCAAACGTCGAAGTCTACAGTCGTGCTGCCTCCCGGCACAAGCGCGACTGAAAAATATTGCCCATGTTCGGAAATCTTTCCTTGCCTGCTCAACCCCATCTGATGATGGGGGCAAGTAGCCGGACGGATTTTACCATCTCTTGAGGTGAAGAGATATTTCTATCGAGTTGCAGGAGGCTCCATCTCGATAAGGACGGCGCGTTGGGCGGTGCGCCCGGATTTTGGATCCTTGACTTCGATTTGTAGTTCGTACAGGCCGGGTTCGAAATCCGCGAGCTTGATCTGAGAAGCTATTTTGATGGCTTTTGAAGTTTTGCCAATCAGGTATTGGGAGAGTGGCTTCCATTCTCCCGAAATCGGGCTTTCCTGATTGTGACGAATCTGTATCCTCATCATTAGGGTCTCTGGCGGTGAGGATGCGTCGTATATTTCCAAATAGTAGGCTAAACCATTAGACATGTTTAATTTTCTGACAGCCTGCGCCGATTTGAATTCATCTGCCCGGGGTATTTTCCCAAGCGGATCCCCCGCAGCGATGAACAGGTTGCTCAAGGTCAAGCGCCCGCGCTTGAAGTCCGGCACTTCTACCCATGCCATCGCCGTTCCGATTTGCCCGGTCGAAGGCTCGCGAGCGCCTATCCTGACCTGATAAAGTCCGGGTTTGAGCGACACTCTCTGCTCGAAATCGTGACCGCTCTGTCTGGCTTGTTCCAATGCTCCCGCCCGCACCACTCCCTTGAAATCATTCTCGACCGTCTTGATAGGTTTGCCGTTGGTGTCGTAAATGACCGCCACCAGTTGGACGGCGAACCGGTGACGCGGCCCGTCCTCGATGTAGTCAAGGCTCTTTCCATCAAGCTGAGTGAAGATGGAAACCTGCGTGCCGTCGGCTTCATTGAGCAGAAACTGAGATGATGTAGTAATCCCCAGCCCTATTGAAGGAAGCGGCGCGGCTATGGCTTGAAACAATCGACGACGCGGCGCGGCAGCGGCTTTCCCCATCGCTGCCTGAGCGATCACATAGCCTTTTGGCGCGCGCACTTTGTATTCGGGATGCCCTTTTATCCTGACTGTGATGCGGCGAAATTTTTTTTCTTCGCCTTCGAGCGGATAATAACTGAGCGTGTAATAAAAGCGGTTGTCAGCGATGGCTTTTTGCAAAGCGCCTTTTATGTCATTCGAGTTGAAGTAGGGTTGTCCTCCGGTGTCTCTGGCAAGCGAGTTGAGACCGTTCTCAAGCTCTTCCTGTCCGAACGCTTTGAACGATTCCAATCCTCTTGCGCTGTGCGTGTAGATGACGACTCCCGATTGAGCAGCCGAGCTGGTCGCTCGGTTGAGATCGAATGTATCGACGCTGCCGAAAGCATCGAAGAGGGAAAACCCGTCTGAGAGAAAAAAGATCATTCGCTGTCCCGGCAAGTCTGCCATTTGTCTGGCTGCCGCTTCGAGCATCGAAAGCGTAGCCTTACGTTTCCAGGCTGCTTCATGCAAAACCTGGCGGGCGCGATAACGGATGTATTGCTCTTCAGGAATCACTACTTCTTCTTCTCTCAGAATCTGCGCCGCCATTCTCAGGGCTTCCCGGTCATTTCGTTCTATGAGCGCGGCCAGATAAGGCGTGAACCTGCTGTCGCTTTTGCCTTGAATCCACAGAGGGAGCTTTTCCACAGCGAAGAGCAATACGCGACGATCTCGCGTGAATTGCTGCAGAAGGCCGAGCGTACCGGCACTCGTCAGTATCGCCGCCATATCTCTCTCTCCGAGATTGATGTTGATGAATTCCCGAATCGCCTGCTTGACTCTGAGGAAGCTTGCGGTCGAGAGATGAAGATTATCGATAAAGAGTATGATTGTGCGGCCCGACGAGAGAGCATCCCGCGCGTCGTTGGCTTGTCCGGGATCAAGGTTGTTGGCCGAAAAGAAAGCTATATCTCGAAGGGAGTCGTTCTCCATTAGTTCGAAATCTTCTTTTCTGAGACCGTCAATCAGTTGTCCGTTCTTTCCGGTGATGACCACGCGGAGTTCGACCAGTTCGGTCTTGAGTTTCAGCGGTCGTTCCTGCTCCTTCGACTTTGTTTGAGCGAGGGCCGATGATTCCAGAGCGAGTATAACGACCGTGCAAAAAAAAAGTCGAAGAGCTATGGTCGCTTTTATAGTCATTGCTTGTTCCCGCTGACTTCGGATCGCAGGCTCGTATAGCCGCGTCGGCTTAAAACTACCAGACCGCCTTCCCTTTCTACTGCCTGTGGCGACACTTTCACCTTGATGCGTCGAAACTTTCCATCCCGCTTCTTATTGGTTGGAGTGTAGCTGAGTGTGTAGCGGGTTCTCAATTTTTCAATCAATTCAATAAGACTTGCTTCCATATTTTCCTTTCCGGCCCCTAAAACTTCGCCGCCCGTCTTGCTCGCATAGCTTTCGATGGTCGTTAATTCGCGCAAGAGCAAGCTCAGGGGATGATACTTCACGACTTTTTGCACGCCTCGAAAAGTTTTTCCAAACTTTCCGCCTACGAGCAGTCCGCATACCGTGCCGCCAACCTCATATAGCTCGTGCAATGCCTCTGCTTCAGAATGGCCGATAAAACGAAACTGGCCCGTCAGATTATCCGTAATCGCAATAATCACTCTGCGGCTGACTGGGTTTGAAGCCTTTCGCAAATGCGCGGCGGCCTGATAAACGCCTTCGGTCAGGAACGTGAATTTGCCCACGTGTGCCGTTTCATTTATCTGCTCAATTCGACCTACAATGAGCTTACGGTCAGTAGTGAAATCCTGAACTATTTTGGCGCTTGTTGCGAAGGCGGCCAGAGCAACCTCGTCTTCCGGTTTCAATCGTTGCAGGGCCTGAAGAGCGCCATCGCGGATTTGATTGATGTATGGCTGCACGCTTCCGCTCAGATCGAGCAGCAGTATTATCGAGAGCGGCATCTCGTCCTGGCTAAAGTGTCCTATATCTTGTTTCACTCCGTCTTCGTAAACTATGAAATCCTCCTTTCTCAGCCCGCCGATAGCCTGACCTTTTTTCTTGTCTAGAACCTGCACATCAAGCACGACGAGTTCTGTGCTGAGTTTTATTGGCTCGTCGGGTGAAAACTCTCTCCCGGCTTGTGGATAAATCAATATAGCTGGTATGTGTAGCAACAATAAAAGGAGAGTGAATCGTAACGGGGTTCTTACCATCTTAGTCCCCCTTTCGTATTGAAACCATCATTCTACCATCTTTCACCTACCGGTATAGAACGGCGAAAAGCCTGCTGTTCGCATAGTTTGATCGCCCACGATATTAGTGATGACTCATAGGGGCCTAAAGCCAGGATTGACAAGCGCGCGAGCGAACCACATATCGACTCCGCTTCGCGCGCGCCGCTGCATACCGCGACAGACAACAATGTCAGGACTCAACTAGCACGCCCCATTCGCGCCCCATAGTGCTAATTTCCAAGCAGACTGGTGGCACATCTGCAAGTAGACGATCCTCAATAGAAGTCCTTATCTCAATTCGCCATGCCGCCGCACTGACTCATGCACCAGGCTGTAAGCGCTGCGTCTACTGCAAGGCAAGCCCACCACATCGCATCTCCAACTGTCCAAATAGCGCTACAAGTGCCTACATTGCCGGAGAAAAACGCGACACAACCGATGAGGCACATCTGATCGATCTGCGGAGCATAGGAAGCTTTAACTATCCTTGGCTTCGTGGCTCTGGTTGTAAAGCGAATCGAAGGAGCAAGAAAAGCGCAAATATTGCCTAATGAACTGACCGCCACGTTTGAGGACTCACCTTCCTGTCTGGCCAGCAAATCGGCAAGCACGCCTAAACCCGGGCTGCTTGAAACTTCTTGCCTGATGAAGGCTCTGTACTCCTCAAATGGGGTGATAGTAGTCAGAATCTCCGGGGCCAGACGCGCGAGTTCTCTGTTTCTACCCTCTTCCTGAAGTTGCTTCGTTCTGCGGGCAAGCTCCAAAGCCTTCTCCCCATCGAATCTGAGCGAAACAGACGAACCGCCAGCCGACAGCTTGATTGAAAAATTTCCCTGCCCTCTGTTTTTAGCCTTGAGTCTGACTTCCTTTCCATCCTGATCCTGTAAGGCAAAATCAATCGCAGAGTCGGAGTATCTGAGCGATCCGACAGCGTCGATGTTTGATTCGGCCCCAAGTTCTTTCACCTCGAAGGTGAATGAATTGGAATTCACCGAGGTGACTCGAAGGCTGGCGTCGCCTTGTTCAATAATTGTATCGCGACCATCCTGTGAAAGTCTGACAGAGGCGGCTGATGTCATCACAGGTTGAGGCGTCGTCATTTTTTTCGCCTGAGTTGATCGAGCAGGAAAAGATGCGCCCATGGCAAACAGCAAAACCAAAGCGACGACCGACAGATTTCCTGATGATTTTCTAGTATTCATGTTTCCTCCTTATCGAAAGATTGAACCTGCTTTGAAGTTTCAGGCCAAAGTATACTTCAGTGATTTTCCGCGTACAAACAGAATTTATTAGCCGTTCGTGCTATTTATTGGCCGTTTGTGCCGTGAGCGCCAGAAGAGATGGTTTTCGAATGTTTTCCTGCACAAGTTTGATGGCAAGATACCGCCTTCTGTACTCAGTCGGAGACAGACCATGGACTTTCTTGAAAGCTCGGAGGAAGTGGCTTTCATCTCCTGCCCCGACCAGGGCAGCTATCTCTTTTACGCTTAGTGAGGACGTTTCGAGTAATTCTCTGGCCCTTTTTATTCTGATCGATCTGATGTATTGGCTCGGAGAGAGACCTGTTTCGGCTTTGAACCTGCGGGAGAAATGAGTGCGGGAAAGTTTGACTGAGCGAGCCAACCGGCTGACTGACATCTGTTCCTGGCAGGCATCCTTGATTAGTCTAACAGCTTGATGGATTTTCGTGTGCATACTCTGGCTCAAATGACGGATTATCGACCTTCGGGCGGTTCTCTCGATCGTAAGGAGAAATTCGCTGTCACACTGCATCTGTTCTGAGCTTCAAAAATCAGGATGTTCGAATGAGGTATTGCTATAGTTTTTTATGAAAGCAAAATCATACCTGCATTCGACTTCGGATTGTAATATTGGCAATTTCAGACTTCAAGCCGTTTTCAACAAGGCGGGAAAAAGTATTGACTCACGCCCGTCGTTCCCATACCATCGAAGCCAGGTCGAATAATCTGTCGTTTGATATGCCCCTGCGCTTGCGTCCCCACTTACCGCAGCAAAGTGGTTGCAATTTCGAATGCGTGAAACTCTCCTCCATTTCGATTGCAAAACCGCGTTTGCATACCCCGGAGATGGCATCAAATGACGCGAATAATCATTCGACTTTCATCCATTGCAATTCTATTGTCCGCAATAGTGTTTATAGGGCTGCTGCCCGTCAATTCCGACACCGCCTCAAAACCGCAAAAGCCAAAGCCGTGGGCTGATCTCTCTTATCGCAGCCGGACGGCGACTCATAAAATGATCGTTTATTCGCGAGAGCCATCGCTTCGCGATCAGATACTAGCGGAAGGCGGATCGGTCATCGCCGATTATGAATCGTTCTCGTTGATGAAAGCGACGAGTCAATCGATTGATCGCATCAGCGCGCAATCAGGCAAACCCACAGTCCGCGACGATATGAATCTGGTGCTTCTGCGCGCGGGCGTATTCGATACCACCCAATCAGAGCCTCGCTATCTTCGCACGCTCGCCGAGCCTGAAGCTTCGGGCGAGCAACTTTACCTCGTGCAAATGGTCGGCCCTGTAAAACAGGAATGGCTTGACAGGCTCGAATCGAGCGCGAAAATTCTCTCTTACATACCGAATAACGCTTATCTTGTGCGAACGAGCGACGCGGGCATCACGGCGATCAACAATCTGAAATCCGAGTTCGTTCAGTGGTCAGGTCTCTACAGGCCCGCTTACAAGATCGCTCCTGAAATCGCGCTCGGCTCGGACGCTTTGGTGACAGTCACAGTTCAGCTTGCTCAGACGGATCAAACCGACGCGAGCCTTTATCGCATCGCTTCTTTTTCTTCTGAACCGCTGATCGGGAATCCCGTCAATATTTTGAGCTACACGAATATCAGGTTGAGCGTCCCGGCGTCGCGCCTTGCCGAGATTGCGCGAATGAGCGATGTCGTATGGATAGAGCCGTGGATCGAACCTGAGCTATTGGATGAGCGTCAGGGTTTGATCATAAGCGGGAACGTGTCGAGCAATAATCTCATTCCTCCGGGATACATCGAATGGCTGCGGAACCGGGGAATCACTTCGATGCCTGATTTTATAGTCGATATAGCTGATTCCGGCATAAATACAGGCGACCTCGACCCGGACGTTCTGCACGAGGATTTTCGCGACGCCGGAGGTCTGGCGCGAGTCATCTACGCGCGCCTTCTCGGATCGCTTGTCACTGAAGGGCCAGCCAATGACACCATCGGACATGGAACCTTAGACGCTGCAATAGTCGGCGGCTACAACGTCAAAACCGGGCCGCCTTATCTCGACTCGAACGGCTACAACCTGGGGCTTGGCATCCATCCGTTCGTCAAACTCGGAGCCACAAAAATATTCACTCCCGTCTACACCAACCCCGATCTCGCCGAGATGGTCGATATGATGTACACGGACGGGGCGAGAATTTCGAACAACAGTTGGGGGGCCAACGGCTCGAGCTATAACACTGATTCGCAGCTTTATGACAAGCTGGTGAGAGATGCGCGCTCATCCGTTTCGGGCAATCAGGAAATAACGGTCGTCTTTTCGTCCGGCAACAAAGGGCCGAACACGCTCTCGATTCCCGGCACGGCGAAAAACGTCATCACCGTAGGCGCGAGCGAAAACCTCCGACCCGGCATAGACGGATGTTTGATAGACAGCACAGGCGCGGACGACGTTAATTCGATCATAGAATTTTCATCGGGCGGGCTGACCGACGATGGTCGCATCAGGCCCGATATAGTGGCTCCCGGCACGCACATTCAGGGAGCGGCTTCTCAGGACCCGCAGTATTTTGGAACGGGGATATGCGGGCCGCGATACGTTCCTGCGAATCAAACTCTCTACACCTGGTCATCGGGAACGAGCCATTCGGCTCCGGCAGTGTCGGGCGCAGCGGCCATCATTCGGCAGTTCTTCGAGCAGGCCACGGGCGACGCTCCGAGTCCGGCGATGGTAAAAGCGTTTCTTACAAGCACGACGAGTTATATGACAGGCGTGGGAGCGGGCGACAGTCTCCCGTCGCTGCGTCAGGGCTGGGGTCTGCTCAACATAGGTCGCGCGCTCGATGACGCGCCCAAACAACTGATCGATCAGACTCAGATACTTTCATCCAGCGGGCAGACCTACACGCTTGAAGGCTCGGTGGAGGACGCGACGAAACCTGTGCGCGTCACGCTCTGCTGGACTGACGCGCCCGGTTCGCCTCTGGCAAGCGCGGTGGTCAACAATCTCGATCTCGAAGTCGAGATAGGCGGCGTGACCTTCAAGGGCAACAACTTCGCAGGCCAATTTTCAGCCGCGGGAGGAGATGCCGATCCTCTCAACAACATCGAATCGGTCTGGCTGCCTGCTGGAATATCGGGTGATTTCACGATAAGGGTTCGGGCCACGAACATCGCTGGCGACGGCGTGCCGGGCAATAGCGATGCTACGGATCAGGATTTCGCGCTCGTCGTCTACAACGGTCGGGGCGACGGCAATCCTCCGGGCGGAGGCGGCGGAGGCCCGGTCGATCCTCCTCCATTCATCAGGCTTCAGGCTCCGGTCGGCGGCGAGCAACTGATGGCAGGCAATCTCGTGCGAATACTCTGGGAGGCTTCCGATGACAAAGGCATCGAGAGTCAGAAGGTAGAATTTTCTTCCGATCAGGGAGCCAAATACGATGTGATCGCGACGCTCGGCGGCAACGCGCGCAGCTTCGACTGGAAGATTCCTCCGATCCCGACGACGCGCGGCAGAATTCGCGTGACCGTGCTTGATGGAGTCAATCTCCCCGTGTCATCGAGCAGCCCTGCGAATTTCGAAGTCGTCACAGGGCCGCCCGACACGACTCCGCCCACGCTTCAACTCGTCGCGCCAAACACGAATTCGATAGTGGGCGGCGGGCTGACTTACATAGTCAAGTGGAAAGAGTCAGACAACATAGGAGTGATTCGCCGCGAGATTTCGTTTTCAACCGATAACGGAAGCACCTTCGAAACCATCGCCACGATAGTCGCGCCTTCGAGCGGGATGGATCAGCAATACGACTGGCAGGTTCCTGCCGCGCTCGACACATCAAAAGGCAAGTTTAGAATAAAGGTACTCGATGGCGCGGGCAATTCTGCCGAGGTCACGTCAGGCGGCAAGTTCGAAGTGTGGCCTATCCCGATAATCAACAGCGCCGAGTTCGACGCTAACACGGGCAAGAAGGGCCAGCTTGAAGTATTCGGCAGAAACTTTCGCAAAGACGACTGCGAGGTTTTCGCCAACGGCAAGAAATTGAAGAAACTCGATTTCAGCGAGAGATGCGCCGATTCGGGCATCTGCAAGAAAGTGTCGAGCAACGATCCCAAGATTCACAAGCGCGTGAAGAAAGGCGAATTCACGATGATCGTCATCAAGGTGAAAACTACAGGCCAAACGTCGCCCGAATTCCGATACAAGCGCAGAAGCTCAGGATAAAAAAATAACGAGAGATGAGTATTGAGCCGCTTCGCTCAATACTCATCTCTCATCACTTCTTATTTCCCTCTCAATCCTTCCTTCGCTCCGCGGTTGGCGTTTTCCGCCTCGGCCAGGGCTGCGCTCATAGCTTCCATCTCGCGCTCGCCTTTCATGTCAGATGAGAGCGCGCGAAGCGCGGGCAGATGACGATCAGTCGAATCGCGAAGCAGGGTGAGAGCGCGAGGTATGGCCGAGTCTTTCGGATTGCGCTCGTGCGCATCTTCGAGCTTGGCTATCGATTCGCTCACGGCCCGCGCATAATGACGTAGAAGTTGCTCGCGGCTCAATTTGGGAAGCACGCCCCATTCGCGCACTTCCTGATCGGCTTTCTCTTTCGCTTTCTTGTCCGAAGGATCGACAGGTCTCTCGCCCTGAAGGGCCAGAATGCGCCGGTCGGCTATCTTCATGAAAATTTTCATTCGCTCATCGGGCCTTTGCGACTGACGCACATGGTCGTCCTCTTCCTCGGTTAGATAATCGCCCGGTATCACCTGAGCCGATGCGCGCCGGGGAGAGACGAAATTCAACGCGGAGTTTTTTGGCGAGGCGCTTTTGGGAGGTACTTTCTTATCATCATCGGGTTCGTGCAGCACATCATCCGTATCGAGCGATGAATGAAGAGCCTGAACGCGAAACTGTTTGGCCTGCTTCATGGCATCCTGCGCGAACCCTACACGCTCGAATGGGAAAAGACGCTCCACGAATTCGAGGGTCTTGATTTGTTTGTAGATTCGCTGCTCGATCTTTTTCGCTATAGCGCGCTTGCCCTGCTGCTGCGCGAAAGCGAATGTGGTCACTTCAGCCAGAGCCTTTTTGTAGATATCGAGTTCGCGCTCTGCCGTTCGATAATCATCGGCTTTGATGGCTGTGTAAGCGATTTCGATATGAGTGTCGGTGATCGCAAGATAAGCTTCGACGATTTTCTTTGAGCCACGCGCTGCGCTGATTGACTGTTTCTCCGTATCTGACAACAGATCGGCGAGCGGCGTAGGATCGACGGGCAGGGGCGGCGGGCCTAGCTGGCTGGGTTGAGCTTCGGCCGCGGCTGAAACTATCAGCAGACAAACGAACGGCAAAACTCGGCGCGTGGCTACAGACAAACGAGCTATGGGATTTTGTCGTTCGTGCTTCATTAGATTATGTGTGAGGTCAGGCGCAAGCTGCGCGCAACCGAAGAACGCCCTCACGGATCAGGCTTGCGCTATTTCGCCTTTTCTTTGGCGAGGCTTTTGCACTTGCCTTCTTTCATCAGTCTTTCGAGCGCGCTGAGGCGCGTGTTTGCTTCTTCCACTTCACTCTTGTGCTGATTCGAATCCGCGCGGCGCGCGAATTCTTTGTATGCGCGCATCGCCTGAGCGCAATCGCCGATTTTATCGAACGAGATCGCCAGAAAATAATAACTCGCCGCCACTTCCGGCTTCGATTGAATCAGCCATATGAACTCGCGCGCCGCCTGTGGGTATTGTTTGAGTTTGAAAAAAGCAGTGGCGAGGTTCGCGTGCGCTGAATGATTTTTCGGCTCCATCTCTATCGCCTGCGCAAGTATGGGCAGCGCCGTTTCGTATTGCTGCAAGCGCAGGAGCGCGGCTCCCCACCCTACGCGCGAATGATTATCGGAATGGTCGGCCTTCAGTGCGCGGGAATAAAACTCAGCAGCCTTTTCGGGTTTGCCTTCGCACAAATCGCCCGCAAGCGCGAGCAACTTTGCGTTGGTCGGTTGAGCGGCGACGAGCCTTTCGATTTCCTTCATCGCTTCTTCGGCCTGATCGCTTGCGGCCATCAGACGGATCATCTCGGCGCGCAGATTCAAATCTTCGGGCCGCTCACGGATGAGATTGCGATAGATTTGAATGGCTGCTTGCAGGCGTCCCGCTCGCGCGTAGAGGCGGGCCAGATGCAAAGCGATTTCCTGTGAGGGCTGAGACCGCCACGCGACGACATAATCTTCTATTGCTCCGACCGTATCGCCGCGGGCCTCCAGCAGTCGCGCTCGCCCTTCTCTGGCAGTCGCGTTCGTGGATTCCATCTCGATGGCCCGCGAGTAATATGAAAAAGCCTCGTCCGTTTTTTTGAGCCTCTCCATAGCGACGCCGAGCAATGCGACGGTGAGCGAATCGCCTTCTCCGCCAGCGATGGCTTCTTTCAGAGTCGCGGCGGCGCGCTCCAAGTCGCCGAGTTTCAGGAGCGCGCTTGCGAAATAGATTCTCGTCTCTTTGAGTTTCGGATCGATTTCCAGAGCGCGACCGAGCGCGCGGCGAGCTTCTTCAGTCATCCCGCGATCAAGCAGCGATCTTCCCAATCCACGATGAGCGCGAGCAAACGTGGGATTGATCTCGATGGCTTTTTTGAAATCGGCTTCGGCTTCCGCATCGCGGCTCAACTGCACGAGCGCGTTTGCGCGCTGATAGTAAGCCTGAAAAAGCGTCGGGTCGGCCTCGATGGCGGATGAATAAAATTTCACGGCCAGCGCGAGGTCCCCGCGCTGATGAGCGCTCTGACCTTCCTCGAAAGAGCGGGCGGCGTCCTGCTTTGAGTCGCCGCGCGTTTGCGCCGAGGCGAAAGGGGCGATGAGCAAAATTACGAAAACCGTGGCGAGACGCATTGAAACAACCTCGCCTTGCATCATAGCACTTGCGCAAACCGGCTTCAACGCAGCAAGCTTCAACAGTGGACGACCAGAAAAAAAATCGACCCCATTGGCTCAAGTGGGCGGTCATACTCGCCTGCTCGACTCTCTTCATACTCGTCAACACGGCGTTCAATTACTTCGCCGCGCTCTACCAGATTTATCCGCGCCCGCGTCCGGCTCAGTGGTGGCAGATGCTCCGCGAGCAGATGGCCATCTGGTATCCGATGGCTATGCTCGCGCCGCTCGCCCTCAGAATGGGCCAGCGTTTTCGCCTTGAGCGCGTCAGCGCGCTGTTCATTCATACCTTGCTCGGCTTCGCCTTCAACATCCTCTATTCGACTATCTCGGCGATGCTCGCCAGATGGGCGGCGAGCGAAGAAGCTTTTCCTGAAAACGCATGGCAGATGTACGCGACTCGCATCATCGGGTGGCTTCCCATCAGCCTGATCATTTACTGGTCGATACTTGGCGCAGGCTATGCCTTCGAATATTCGCGCAGGTACCGCGAACAGCAGATCGCGGCTTCGCGACTCGAAACTCAACTCGTTCAGGCTCAACTGCAAGCTCTTCGCATGCAGCTTCAACCGCATTTTCTCTTTAATACGCTGCATGCGATTTCGGCTCTTATGGATGAAGATGTGAAGGGCGCGCGCAGGATGATCGCGCGGTTGAGCGAACTGCTGCGCGTTACTCTCGATCATGCAGGTCGGCAGGAGGTAACGCTTGCTGAAGAGACGGAAGCCATCGAGCGATATCTTGAGATCGAGCAGGTTCGATTTCAGGATCGTTTGAAAGTGCGAATCGAGATTGCGCCTGAAACCGTCAGCGCGAAGGTTCCGAATCTGATTCTTCAACCCATAGTCGAAAACGCCATTCGTCACGCCGTAGCTCGGCATTCGACGGCAGGATTGATCGAAATCACTTCTCACAGGCGTGATGGACAGCTTGAGTTGCGAGTGCGAGATGACGGGCCGGGAATCGCGGAGAGAGAAAATATAAAGGAAGGCATAGGACTTCAAAACACGCGAGCGCGCATGCGCCAGCTTTACGGCGAAGCTCACAGCTTTGAAATCGCGAATCACGCGGAGGGTGGGCTACTTGTGACACTCTCTCTTCCGTTTCAAATCGATGGCGAAAGGATCGGCTGATGGATCGCTTCATCTTTTGGGCGAACCTTGAAAGGACTTGTAGGGGCGACCGCCTCTGGCCGCCCCAGAGTGAAAACCGGTTTGATTCGAAAGAGTCGACATAGCTTCAAACTGGGGCGGCCAGAGGCGGTCGCCCCTACAGAGGGATTCTATAATAAAACATGGAAGCGATACGCACGCTCATTGTCGATGACGAAGTGCTTGCGCGCAGGCGGATAAAAAATCTGCTCGGCGGGAGGGCGGAGTTTCAAGTCATAGGCGAATGCGCGAACGGGCGGGAAGCGATCAGGGCGATTGAAAACCTCGCGCCCGATCTCGTATTTCTTGATGTGCAGATGCCCGACCTCGACGGCTTCGGCGTGTTGAACGAACTGGAGAGCGGCCAGTTGCCGTTGATAGTTTTCGTCACCGCTTATGATCGCTATGCGCTTCAGGCTTTCGAAGTGCATGCGCTCGATTATCTGCTCAAGCCTTTCGATGACGAACGGTTCGAGCGCACTCTGGAATGGGCGGCGCGGCAGCGGCTTCGCGACGAAGATCAGACGAGCGACCGTATGCTCGATTTGATCGAAGATATTCAGGACAAGCGCACGACGCCCTCGCGCCTCATAGTCAAATCAGCCGGACGAGTGACATTCGTTCGCGTGGATGAGATAGACTGGATCGAAGCCGAAGGCTATTATGCGCGATTGCACGTCGGAGAAAAATCGCACCTCGTGCGCGAGACGATGAGCGGTCTGGAATCGCGGCTCGACCCCGCGCGTTTCGTTCGCATTCACCGCTCGACAATAGTGAATAAAGATCGCATCACAGAGATGCGATCATCTTCTCACGGCGAATATCGAGTGATGCTCGAAGACGGCGCGCAACTCAAAATGAGCCGCACCTATCGCGACCGATTGCAAAATCTAGTGCGCGATGGCGAATGATGTTTTCCTTCTTCGGTTCCCTTGGGCTTTGTTTCAATTGAGTTCAGGAAGGATGATTTCGAAAATCGTGCCTACTCCGACTTCGCTCTCGAAGCGGATCACTCCGTTGTGAAGTTGCACGGCGCGGTAAGCCTGAGCCAGGCCAATGCCTGAGCCGCCTTTTTTCGTCGTGTGGTAGAGATTGAATATGCGCTCGCGCGCATCGTGAGGTATGCCTACGCCGCGGTCTGAAATTTTTATTCGCACCGATCCGTCCGCGCCTCTGAAGGTCGTGACTTTCAGAGGCCCGCCTTCGGGCATCGACTGACATCCGTTGATTATTATGTTCAACAACGCCTGTTTGAGCAGGTCTGAGTCGCCTTTGACCATCAGCACTCCTTCGACCATCTCGCGGTTGATCCTCACTCCGCGCTCGCTCGCTTCGGTAGACGCAAGCAGAACGACCTGATTGACTATCGAGTTGAAATCGAGCGGTTGAAGCCGCACTTCGAGGGGGCGCGTGAAATTCAAAAACGTGGCGACCACTCTGTCCAATCGCTTGATTTCCGAATCGAGTATTTCCATCTGCGGTGTGGGGTCGCCCGCGCCCGATTCTATCTTCGAGCGCAGTATCTCAAGATGAATCACCATGGCATTGAGCGGATTTTTAACCTCGTGAGCTATGCCGCTCGTTATGCGGCCAAGATCGGCGAGCTTCTTCGACAAATCCCACTGGGTTTCGAATCTCTGAATCGATTCGTAATCGCGCATGCTCACAAGCGCCCCAACGGGTTCGCCCGCGTCTTCGATGTATTGAACCGAGACGATCAACTGACGCGCCCTCGATCCGTCAGGCACGGACATCGCCGCGCGAGTGATCGAATGCCTTTCGGTGAACGCCTGATCGATCAGCCCGACGAGCGGATGAATAGCTCCGAGGCTTTCGTCAATCGGCGAGCCGGTGATTTCATTATCCTTGATGCCGAGCAATCTTTCGGCGTCGGGGCTTGCCAGTATTACGCGGCCTTCGCGGTTTATCAAAAGCAGTCGCTCTTCGAGGTGGCTTATGACCTGACGCAGACGCCCGCGCATGATTTCAAGCTCGCTTCTCTCGCCCGCTACTCGTTCGCCGAGTTGTCGCAATCGTGTAGTCACTCCCGTCACGGCGTGATCGCGCGGCAGATTGACCTTGGGCTGAGGTTCGGGCGCGGCCCCGCTTTCGATCCTTTCTATGCTCGTCGAGATGGCTTTCAACGGGCGAAGCAGGAGGTTTGCCGAAGTGATGGCGACAAGCGTCGCCCCGAGTATGGCGAACATTCCGATGAAGAGATTCGTGGCGATTGGCGAGAGAGCTTCGCGTCGCATGGTATCGGCTGAAACTCCTATGCGCAACTCTCCCGGAATCGAATCGTCTTCTGTCAGGTGTTTTCGATATTCGTAAACTCTGGGGCCGAAGAAGACGCGATAGAGTTGAACGTATGCGCTTTGACCGGCGAGTTCTTTGATGTCGGGCTTGGCGGAAGATATATCGCCTATGGTGTGCTGATTGACTGCAAGCTCCTTGCCTTTCGAGTCGGTGATGATGTCGCCGGCGGCATCGGTGAGGTAGAGATAAATGATCGGCTTCGAAGTGGCGATGATCGATTCCATCGACCCGCGGACTTCAGATTGCTCCTTTGCAATCTCGGTATAAGGGCTTGCATTATTATCGACGTGCGCAAGCTCGCGTTGAATCGCATAAGTTATCTGATCGGACAAGCGGCGCGCCTGCTCTTCAGTTCCGTTAATTATGACGCCTGTAAGATAGGCTATGTTGGCGATGGTCATCACCGATATGACCACGACGGCGAACAGGGTGAGGAGCGCGATCTGTCGGGCGCGCACTCCGAACAGGGGAGTGATAGAGAATCGGCCCATGCGGTGGGAGTGTCGGGCCGCTTCCTGCTCCGCCAGTTTTTTTCCTGCTGTCGCTGTGATAGCCATGTTTTTCGAAGATGTCACAAGTCAGATGTTAGCAACAGAAGTCCTGAATGAGCATATGACCTGTCGGCCTCACTAACATCTAAAATCCAGCATCGAACATCTACTCCGCCTGTTCATCGCCTGCCTCGCGATACGCTTTCAGTTTGTTGTGAAGCGTCTTGAGGCTTATGCCAAGAGTTTCGGCAGTCCGCGTCTTGTTGTAATCGGTTCGGGCGAGAGTGCTGAGAATGACTTTTCGCTCGACCTCTTCCAGCGGCATGCCGATAGGTATTGTCAAAGCGTCTGTAGCGAGTGAGGTCTGCTGGCCTGTGATGCGGGCGGGCAGGTGACGTTTTTCGATCTGTTCATCCTGGCAGATGACCACCGCGCGTTCGATCACGTTGCGAAGCTCGCGTACATTGCCGGGCCAGTGATGGCTCATCAGCACATCCATCGCCTCGGTCGAAATCAAGCGAGCCGATCTGCCATGTCGCCGACTCATTTCATCGATCATGTGCTGAACGAGCAACGGGATGTCTTCGCGATGCTCGCGCAGCGGGGGCAGCTTGATTGTAATGACGTTGAGTCGGTACAGCAAGTCCTCGCGCAGCAGGCCGTCCTCGACCGCCTTGTAAGGCTCTTTGTTGGTCGCGGCGATCACCCGGACATCGACTTCCATTTCTTTCGTCGAGCCGAGCCTTCGCACCCGCTTGTCTTCCAGCACGCGGAGCAATTTGGCCTGAAGGAGGACAGGCATCTCGGCTATTTCGTCGAGCAGCAGCGCGCCGCTGTTTGCAAGCTCGAAGCAACCGATCCGTCTCTCAGCCGCTCCGGTGAACGCGCCTTTTTCGTGACCGAATAGCTCCGACTCCATCAGCGTCTCAGGCACAGCCGCGCAGTTGATGGCGATAAATGGCTGGCCCGCTCGCGGACTGAGTTTGTGAATCGTTCGCGCGACCATCTCCTTGCCCGTGCCTGACTCGCCCGTTATGAGAACAGAAACCGAGCTTGGCGCGACCTGTTCGATCAGAGTGTAGATGCGGCGCATGGCTTCGGAATTTCCGACCATATCGCCGAACGCGCCGTATTCGCGAAGCTGTCGGCGGAGGAGTTCGTTTTCCTGACGCGCGCTGCTGTACTCGGCGGCTTTTTTGAGGACGAGTTGGAGCTTGCGCGTATCGATTGGTTTTTCGAAATAATAAAATGCGCCCTGATCTTTCACCGAGCGGATAGCGGCTTCGACCGACCCCTGACCCGTGAGCAGTATGACGGCGGCATCGGGGCGATCCTGTTTGACGCGTTCCAATAACTGGAAGCCGTTCATATTCGGCATCACCACGTCAGTGATGACGACGAGCGGAGAATACTCATCAAGTCGATCAAGAGCTTCGCGCCCGTCGGCGGCCATACGGGTTTCATAACCCCAGCTTGCGACGAGTTCGCTCAAACCCTGTCGCGCCGCCGCTTCATCATCAACTATCAAAACACGCTGGTTGGACATAGCAGGAAAGTTTAGCACGGTGATTTCTCAGAGCAAGCTCACTTCGATTTTTCCTGCAACTTGTTTTCGCTTTCTGCCATCGCGCGTCGCGCCGACTCGCTGCGGGGATCGAGCGCGAGCGCCTGCCGAAAGGCTTCGACTGCCTGCTCGTGCCGATTGTAGGCCGCAAGATAAACGCCACGATTGACGAGCATTCCTGTATAAACGGGCAGCACTTTTTTCGCCACTACATCATCCTTTTCAAACTTCAACGATCCGTCCGCCAGCCCCCGAAGCGAGAAGCGAATTTCGGCGGGCTGATGAAAATCGCGATCTCGCATCAACTGAAACACGAGTCCCTGCGGAACCGGCTGGTAAGTGGTCGTGAGCGCGCGGGTGATCTCGGCGTCGCGATGAGCGCGTTGAGCGATCAAATCCATAGTCGCGTACACCGGAGCGCGCTCGATGTGACTGGCTACTATCGATAAAACCATGTCGTTATAGTGAAGATTGATTCGCTCGATCATCTGACGGTTGCTGTTGAATCCATCAGGGTCCTGCTCCCAAAGCCTGAGGTCTTCGAGGTACGCTTCGATCTTGTCGCGGCTCCGTTCGATCATCTCAGGATAAGCTCGTTTCAGATAATCGAAGTACCATGAGCGGCGCAACTGATTGACATCGATTGCTACGACATCACGTCGGCGATATTCGATTTCATGGAAATAAAACAGCGGTGAGTAAACCTGCCAGTCGAGCGTCAGTATCATCCCGCCTTCATCAACTGTGCTGAGAATGTTCGAGACGTAATCTTCGGCTATGTGATAACGGCTGCGATCATCAAACGGCAGATTGAAGGCGAGCGCGACGGTCGGGATCAGAATAAGCAAACCCGCTGCCGTCGCTTTTGAAAAAGGCTCTCGAACGAAGCGGACAATCCACAGCGCGCCGAACGCCACGGCGACACTCAACGCGAGGAAAACAGGCAGGTAGTAAGCGTCTTTGTCTTCGGCTATGTCGTAGTTGAGCGCGTAACTGAGATCGGCCAACGAGACGAGCGCGAGGAACCAGAACAGTTTTCGATCAGATCGAAACAAAGCGACGAGACCTGCAAACGTGAGGAGCAATGCGGCAGGCAACCAGACGGGGCCGAACTCGCGGCCCGCGAAAGTGAGAAATTCTTTGAACTGGCCCGCCATCGTTTCTATCGAAAACGAAATGAATTCCTGATACTGCCTGCCCGTCACATGCCACCAGAGTTTTTCCATCGTGCGCGGGTCGCCCCAGTTCAACCCCGTGCTGCGCGAGGCGGCCAGAGGAAGACAGGCATAAATCAAAAGCCCTGAGAAGGCAACCAACGCGGCGCGAAGCAGCCGTTTGCTTTTGAAGAACGCCAGCCCTTCAGTCGAATAAACCAGAGCGGCGAGCGCGGGCAGCATCAATGCGACTGTGACGTGATGAACTCCCATAGCAAGCCCGAAGACGAAAGCGGCGATCAGAAGCAGCCGGTCTTTATCTTCGCGCGGCTCTGTGAGAAAAGTCGATTCGATCAATTTGCGCCGCCATCTCAGCAGGAGAAAAAAGACCATAGCGATCATCAATGTGTTGAGCGTGTAGACTTCGGCGATGGTCGCATAATTCCAAAGGGTGCGCGAGAAGGCTGCAAGCAGCCCTGTCATCAGAGGCAGCGCGAGCAAAACCAAAGAAGGCACGCCGTCGAAGAGATTCGCGGCCTTCGCCTCTTTGTCTTTCGCCTCTTTCTTTTTGGTTTTCTTATGATGTTTTTTCTTTTCCTCTTTGCGCCGAGTGCGAGTGAGAAGGGAAGCGCACATCAGGGCTTCGAAGACGATAAGCGTAATCATCGCAGAAGCGAGAGCAGCGAAGAGGGCTGATGCGAAATTGACTCTCTCAGCCACATTGCCCGCAGGAGCGAGCGTCGCCAGATGAGCGAGCAGAGTGTAGAGCGGGAATCCTGGCGGATGCGCGACTCCAAGCTCTCGCGCGGCGGCGATGAGTTCTCCACTATCGACGAGCGTGACGGTCGGCGCGAGAGTCAGAGTGTAGAGCGTTAGTGACGCGGCGAAGACGATTATTGCGCACACCATGCGCGTTCGTTCCGAAGGAAATGAAGCGACTGATTGACGGGCGTCGATGTTGGGCGCGATGTCGGTTGTGATTTTCACTTCGGCCATTCGGTTTTCGATCTGCTACGGGTCGACGAATTTATCGCTTCCCGATCACAGCGGGAAAGCTACGGCACAATTCTATTGTCTCTTTGGGTTTGGAACCAGTCGAGCGCGCGGATTTATTCAGACACAGGCCGAAGATCGCGCCAGGGATCAATGCTATCCCCGGCGGATTATGTGATGAGGTTTTGCGCGGCGGGCCGACGAGGAGCGATGGCGAAGAGCATACCGGCGCGGGCAGGCTCTCGCGTTTTGCTGATCTTCAGTTCGATTCGCAAATTTCGACAGCGATTTTGTCAGTTCCGAAAAGCGATGCGTAGATTTCTTTCACCGTCACCCGATAACTCTTCCCGTTAAAAATGAACTGAGTCGAATCTCCCTGCTTGCCGACATTCAATGCCCACTTGTTTCCGTTGCCGATCCCGCCGGTTCGTTTGCTGAACTCCGAAGGACTCATTCTTCCTGTCGGCAAAGCGTCGGGGCTGCCCGCAACGATATAAACAGTCGTGGGGCTATACCATGTGTAATGGATGTCTCCCACATAAATAGAGACGCTTTTTTGAAACCCCGCGTATTTCAGACCGCGAATGCTTCTTTGATCGAGACCGAAAGACTCGACTACCTGACAGCCCTCCTTCTGAGCGGCATTCGAGCCGGGGGATGCTGCTGGCACGAGCGTCATCTCTGTGTGCGGAGAATAATTCACCCCTACCAATGCGCCGTCAGAGAGGTTGCGCTGCTGGCCTGTGGGTGAAGCGGGAGGCTTGGGCGAATCTACGGGTTTGACATATTCGTCCACTTTTGCGTCCTGATACAGTATGACAGGCTCGTTGTGTACTGCTTTGAGATAGAACTGAATCATCAGAGGCGCGGCGAGCAGGGAGCCGAAAATGCTGAAGAGCAATCTTTGATTTTTAGTCAGGCGCGAGGTTCTTCCCTTCACCAGTTTCCACTTGCCTATCGAAACATATTGTCCGGCGATCCCTACCGTTACCAGATAGCATCCTGCGAATCCAATCAGGCCCAAAGGCCCCCATGAGCTAATTATCGTGCTAATATCCATGACGATCTCCTTTCCAAAAAACCTTTTCAATACAATGACCAATTTATATATCAGGTGCGGTTTCACAATAGCGGTCGAGCAGGAGGTCTATAAGTCCGATCAGAATAGCCGCTGGTGAGCGTGTGCCGCACTAAAAACCCTTAGATGTAAGAATGAGTCCTTCGACTGCCCGATCTTTTTTCCGTGTTATGCCGCCTCAAGAAGCGATCAAAACCCCATCTCACAGGCAGGCTTTGGACGCCCTCTTGCTACTCCCTCTTTAATAGAAGACGGAAAAAATGTCCGAAACAATGCAGATTTTTCTGATGTTGAGCCAGCCCCGCGGCCTCAACAATCAGGCAGTATTCACACATACTGTGTGGCAGCCCCGGCTCTTATCAATATTGCCGCGAGCTTTTCAACTAAAATCGCATTACCCGCTATGAGCAAAGGGTTCGGCAAAATGAGAGAGGAAAGCTCTACGACCCTTGCCCCGGCAGCCTCGGCGATAGCTGCTCCGGCTGCTATATCCCAGCGGCCAAGCCCGCACTCATAAAAGCCGTCCAGCACTCCCGCGGCCACTGCGCAAATATCGAGCGAGGGACAACCGCTGCGGCGCACATCCCGCACGAGCGGCAACACAAAGCCTAGAACCTCTGCCTGTGTGCGCCGCACTTTTGTATCGGGCAAAAAACCCGTGCCTATCAAGGCTCGCGAAAGTTCCGATTCCGCTCTCACCCGAACAGGCTTGCCATCGCATCGCGCGCCTTCACCACAGATGCCTTCATAAACTCGATTGTGGAAAGTGTCATGCACGACGCCCAGCGCGCGACGGCCCTCAATCTCGACTCCAATCGAAACTGCATGCGCGGGATATCCATGCACGAAATTCGTAGTGCCATCCAGAGGATCGATGATCCAGCAGATGCCGGAGCTTCCGGCGATACTCGCGCCTTCTTCGCCAACGATGGAATCACGGGGACGCGCAGCGCGAAGGATGGAAACTATTTGCTGTTCGGATTTTTGATCGATCTCGGTGACGAGATCGATTGATGAGCTTTTCGCACCTACCGCGAGATTCTCTCGTTCTACGTTCTGATGAACGACAGCCGCCATTTGCGCAGCGTGTCTGGCTATGCGAAGTAATTCCTCCAGACTCTCTTGCATTCGAATCCCTTCGGTCGTTTTTTGTAAGGAGCCATACGGCTGTGGTTTCAAGTATTGAACGTCTACCCCTTCTTATACCCTGTGAACCGCACCTTGACCATCACTCGCGTCACCCTTCTCCCTACTCTCACTTCGTCGTCCGCTCTCGTATAAGCCGGGAACCAGTACTTGTCATAGTTCTGAAAATATGTCTCGAATTTCGGCGTGCGATGTTCAGTCTGCTCAGGCACGGCGTTGCCCGCCGCTTTGACGACCTGCAAGTCCTGATCGTCTATCCATACGCGGCCTTTCAAAAAGCGATCCTTGCTCGTGCGCGGGTCAGGCATCTTCACTCGCGGGTTTACATCGAAAACATAAGTGTTCAACTCGTCGACCTTCTCGCGGCCAATGTAATTGAACTCGTACTGAGTGAGGGTTTCAGGCGTGATGATGAACTGATAAACGCGGGTCAGATTGTTTGCCGAGTTCGTCCCGATGTAGGAAGTCTCAGGCAGCGTGTTTTTCTCCTCGAATAGTTTTTCCTGACGATTGCCTTCCGCGTCATAAGAAATTTTCGAAAAGCGATAATACGTCCCCGTGATCGTGTCCGACTGGCTAACGGTCTCAAGCGTAAGCTCCGCGTAATAGCTGTAGCCGCGCAATGCCTCAAAAATTTTCTTCCCGTTTTCAGCCACCGTGCGCAGTATCTCGTCGGGCTTCGCGCTCTGCCCGCTCGTGCCTGAAGTAGCGAAGGCTATTGCGAATGACAACACAATGATTTTACGCATCATCGGTTTCAATCTCCTGTGAGAACGTAAATCACCGACCACCGACCACTGACCGCCGACCACTGCCTATTCCCTGCGCTGAACCCGCCGATAATTGCTGTAGCTGAATTTCATCTTGATCGGCAAATCGTAGCGGGTGAAAACTATCACATCGTCGACATAAGCGAAGCTCGGAAGCCAGTATTTACCGTCGACGTATTCGCGATAGTATTCGAATTTCGGATACTGCTCGCTGCTCTCCTTGTGAGTCACGGCGCGGCCTACGACTTTCACCACCTGAAAATCCTGATCGTCTATCCACACTCTTCCCGCGAAGGGCGGGTCTTTGTCCTTGCTTCTGTTTCGTTTGATTTCTTCCGCGGGCGACAGGTCGAAGGCGAAAGTATTGATGTCGTCGATTTTTTGTCGCTCGACGAATTTGATCTTATAACGCTGTAGCTCGCCCGTAGTGAGAAAGAAAGGATCGACTCCGAGAAAGCTTTTGAAATCAGGCTTCATCACGCCGAGAGCGGCCATGAGTCGCGACGGCGGAAATTCCAGTATTCGCTCCACTCGGTTTCCCAGATCGTCGTAAGTGATTTCCGACACTCGATGCATCTGGCCGCGCACGCTTCCGCCTTCGCCCATCGTCTGAGCTTCTATCTGCTGTCGGTATGTGTATTCTTTTTCTATGGCGCGGAGTTTTTCTTCATTGGCCGCCGCGCGGCGCAACACCTCTTCGGGCGCAGGTGATTGAGAGAGGGCCGTCGCCGCGGCCACGATCACGAATCCAGTCCGGAAAGCAAACAATCGCATACCTGACTGACCTCTGTGAAATTCGTTCCTGAAACCGAGGCTTGATTATATCGGGTTCTGTTGCCTGTTCAAGCCCCTCAGTGCTCAGGCGGTTTTTTCTCTTTGGGCTTCGCTTCGTTCTTCTTCGTCTCAGCGGGTTTGTCTTTATCGGTTTTGGTTTTATCCGCTTTATCTTTTTCAGCGTTTTTCACATCTTCTTCCGTAGCGATATCGCCCTCATCGATCAAGCGGATGTTGGTCGAAAATTTCTTGTAATTGATGTAGCGGACGATCATCTTCAGGCGGATCGAGCTGCTCTTGAATTCCAGAACGTCATCGGCATAAACGTAGGTCGGGAACCAGTAACGGCCATCGATATTTTCGCGGAAGCTCTCGAAGCGTGGATATTTGCTCTGCGAAGTTTCGGGGACGCCCTTCCCGGCGACTTTCACTATCTGGAAATCTTCGTCATCGACCCAGATTCGCCCTTCGAGATATCGCTCGCCTTTCTTTATCATCTTCGGACGCACATCGAAGACATAAGCGTTGATCTCGTCTATTTTTTCCTTGCCGTGATATTCGACGATGTATTTCGGCAGGTCTTCGGTCGTCAGAGCGAAAGGCTGAATGCCGCCCAGATCGTTTATGTCTTCCTGTGTGAATGTCACCTGAAGCGTAGAAGGCGGAAAATGATTGATCTTTTCAAATCGGTTGCCCTGATTATCGAATGTGATTTCCGAAACGCGCTTGAATCGCCCCGTGATCGAGCCTGCTTCGCCGAGGGTCATCACGTCGACGTCCTGAGTGAAGAGATAATTGCTTCTGGCCAATTTGTTCTCGCTCTCGGCGGCGGCGAAACGACGAATGATTTCTTCAACTGGAGGTTGCTCTTTCGTCTGAGCCGATGAATGAATACCGAAAGCCGCGAGGCTCAAGGTCAAAATGATGAGTGTTCTTTTCAACCGCATTTTAATCTCCTGTCTTTTGATTCTACTTTTACACTCGGCGGCTCACAAGCCGATCTCAAGCGTGTGATGAGACATAGACGAATCATGTTTGCCTGCCTTATCATTGATGCCTTGCCCGAGAGAGAACGATATGAAGATACTCATTTGCAGCGACGGGTCGGAGCAGGCTGACGCGGCTATCAGTTTCGGCGGATTGATAGCCAAAGCGTGCCAGGCGGAAACGACCATACTCGGCATAGCGGAAAAACCGGAAGAAGAAGACGCGGTCTTCGACGCGCTCAAGCGAGGGCGCGATCTGCTCAAAGAACGAGGGGTTGCCGCCGAGCTTATAACAAAATCTGGAAATCCCATTGAAGAAATAGTCAGGCGCGCGGAAGAGACCGGCTACGATCTCGTTGTGATAGGCGCGGTTCGCAAAGGGACTCGCGGATCGTTTCTGATGTCGGCCAAAGCTTACAAGATCATCAAGGCCGTCTCTCCTCCCGTGCTTGTCGTCATAGGCAATCGCTCCTCGCTCAAGCGCATACTGATTTGCAGCGGCGGCGAAAAGTATATCGATTCGGCGGTCGCTTATGCCGGTCGCCTTGCCGCAGAAGCAGAGGCGACCATAACGCTGCTGCACGTTATGGTCGATCCGCCGCAGGTTTTTTCCGACCTGCTCAAGATGGAAGAAGACGTGAACCTCCTGCTTCATTCCGGGCTTGATCTGGGACACAACCTTCGGCGCGAAAAAGAAGAGCTTGACGAGATGGGAGTCGAGAGTCAGGTCAAGCTTCGACACGGGCTTGTCCTGAGCGAAGTGTTCAAGGAGATTCGACAGGGCGATTATGACCTGGTCGTCACAGGCTCAAGCCCTGATCGCGGCAATCTGCGCGCTTACATACTCGGCAACATAACGCGCGAGATAGTCAATCGCGCCGACTGCCCCGTGCTGGTCGTGCGCAGCGAGGAAAGCCCCGCCAGCATCGGCCAGAGCTTGAAAGGTTTCTTCTCTCAGGTCTTCAGCAAGAACGAATGATGAGTCTGGAGTCGTGATGCAGGTCGAGATGAAAATCGTCAGAGTCATTCCATCAGACGCCCCGGCTTTGACCCTTCTGGCGCACGCGGCCAAAAGGCACTGGAGCTATCCCGAAAAGTGGATAGCTCTCTGGCGCAATGACCTCACTCTCACGCCTGATTTCATTTCAAACAATGAAGTGTTCGCGGCGAAATCCAATGATGAGTTGATCGGATTTTATGCGTTGACATTCGAGGACGGAAAAGCGGAGTTCGAGCATCTGTGGGTGAGACCCGATCAGATAGGGCAGGGCGTAGGCAGAAAACTCTTTGAACACGCGATAAGCAAAGCTGCTTCGATGAATGCTTCGGTCGTTGAAATAGCTTCCGATCCTAATGCCGAAGGATTTTATTTGAAGATGGGAGCCAGAAGAATCGGAGAGATCGTTTCTGAAATAGAAGGATCGAAGCGCGCATTGCCTCTGCTTGTTTTCGATATTGATAGCCATCAGGCATGATTGCTCGTCTCACTCCGAAAATTCATCGAGCAACTGACCTACTAATCGGTTCCATGCAACCGGGCCTGTCCCTTCGACTGTTTTCAATCGGGCGATGTCGATATGCTCGAAGCTCCCATCAAATCGTCGAAGCAGGAAAGGTAAATCGACAGCCGCCAGCATCGCCTCATCGTTTGCGCTGTCGCCTATGCCTACAGTTCGCACGCGGCCCATCTCCTCTTGAAACAGAGCCGTCAGCAAAACGACAGCTTTGCCCTTGTCGACTCCCGCCGACACGATTGTGTGAAACCGGCTGCCGCGAATCGAAGACAGCCCTCTCGATTGCAGAGCTTCGACAAACGAATTCATCTCGGCATCCGTCATCTCGCTCAGTATCGTTTCGCTGTACTCGCGCTCCTGCGCTCGCAGAGCCTCTTCATGTCTGAGGTCTGTCACGCGACAGAGTTCCGCGAGTGACATTTCGCCGAAACTTTTCAGACGCGCGCCGGTCTGTCCGCGCGCGTCTGAAATCAGGTTTTTAATCCTCTCTGCCGAATCGCCCGATTCGATCACGTCATAACCATCTCTCGCGGGTCGAGATTGAAATGGCTTTGAGAAATAATTTTGCGGGATGAAGATCGCGCTTCCGTTTTCGACTATCATCGGCTCGCGAATTCCTATGGCTGCCTGATACTGCTGCTGTTCCGCGCGAGTCTTCGACGAGCAGAACACGAGCGGGATTCTTCTGTCGATTATTCGACTCAGAGCTTCGAGAGCCGGAAGGTATGAATATGTTTTCAGATCAAGCAGTGTTCCGTCGAGATCAGTGAATATGATGAGTCGTTTTTTTTCAGACATACTCTGCCCGATGCCGTTCGCAGCGATTACCTATCGAGCATCGCCGCAAAGGGCTGGCCGTCCAAAGCCTTGATGAATTTATCGCGGTCGATGCTGCCGAGCGCCGGATAGCGCGTCACCTGTGCAGGCTCGTCGTCGCGGCCAATGAGTCGGCGACGGCGCATCTCTACGAGGATTTCCTGACGGAGAGTTTGAGAAGCCGCGCTCGAATGATAGATGGCCCGAAGCGATGAACTAATCATGCTCTGGACATGCTTTTCTCCCTTCGAAGCGTGAAGATGAGGATTGCGCGATTCTATCTGATAGAGATCGACTCCCTGCTTCATCACTTCCGGGTGGACGGATTCCGAAAGCCCGCCGAATTTTTCTATGAGGTTGATAAAGTGATAAGGCTCTATCGCGTAGCCGGACGCATAATCGAGCAGCATCGCGAGGCTTATACTCATGGCATGTTCTCCGGCGTTGCCCGTCTTGATGACTTCGGTTTCGAAGCCGGTGTGATAGCTGATGAGCCTGTTTAGAAAATCGTTCGTTATCACCGAAGCCCGCCCGTATTTGGCGAAGTAGAGATTCGATTCGACCACTTTGGGCTTGCTGTGCCAGAGCATTCGCACCATCGAGTAGGAAGACTGGCTCAGAGAAAAGCCCGTGGCGTAAGCGCGGACATATTCGAATACGGCTCCGGGGATGTAATTGTCCGCATCGATGAATCCAATATATTTTTTTCCCGCAAGCCAAGCCAGCATCGTTCCTATTATCATGCCTTCGGCCTTGCCGTCTTTGATCTGTCCGTCCTCGCCGAGTATGTGAGTATATCCGGTGTCGGCGAAAGCTCTGGCAATCGAGGGGTCTTTCTGATGCGCGACGAGGATATCTTTTTTGGTGAACATGCGAAAATTTTCAATCGCGTTCTTTTCCATGTTGTAACGGTCGACAGGATCGCTTGGGCTGTTCGAGACGATGATAGTGAGACAGGAGTGAGGGATTGCAAATAGTATCCCTTCCAGCAGTCTCAGCCTTTCGTTCATCATCGGAACGATGATGGCCATCTGCTTTTCTATCTCGTTGAGCGCTTCGTAAGGGATTTGCCGAATGACGAAATACGGCTCATAGGTCATCGAGTCGGCGACGGGGCCGGGGTCTAACTCATAAACTTTTTGAACCCCGTAAAAGAGATTCGCTCCAAAACGCTGCGCCTCGCGAGGCAACTCTATTCTCATATCTCACCTGTAAAAATTTCGTTGAAGATTTATGCCGATGTGCGTTGATAAACGCTAACGATTTTATCAGCATCTCGTTGCCGGAGCGACGCCGCGGCTTACCTTATTCGCTTTCATAACAGATTCATAATAAATCGCGGCGTCGTGCGCGGGCCTATTCCCGATTCTGATTGCGAAGCAGCGCCTCGTAGTAATGGACGAGATATTCTCCGGCCCGTTTCCTCGTCCTCGACCAACTCATGGCCTCGCCTATTTCCTCAAGTTCGTTTTCCATTTTGTTGGTGATGTAAAGCTGACGATTGAGCAGCGCCGATATTCGGCTTTCGTTCAACTGTCGGGTCAGCGAGGCGACTCTGGTTTTCGCTTTCTGCAACTCGACCATCTTGCCTATATCCTTCGAAGCCGTCCTCTCGATTTCATCTTCGACGGTGAAGACCGAGGCTTTGGCCTGAAGCAGTTCGGCTTCGAGTTTCGCCGCCCGTTCTCTTTCGGCCTGAACTTCATCTCTTGTCAGCACGGGCGGAAGCTGGCCTGCGGGCTTTTTCTCTCCCGGCGGCAAGGGAGGCAGGATACGATTGATATCGGAGTGCTGCGCGTCGAGTTGTATTCGCGGAGTGACCTTCAACTTGATGGTGACGATTTCCTTGCGCCGAGCTTCAACTTCGACTGCCGATTCTACCAGGCTCATTTCTTCCTGCTCTTCCTCGTTGAGATTGGTTTTGAAAACGCGCGCGGGCTGCCAGTGAGATGACAGTCGCCCTCTGACCTCTCGTTCGGTGGTATTGAAGAATCTCACTATCACCCCGTCTCCGTCTTCAGACCGTTTGAGCGCGCTCAAACGGAAAACATTCACCGGGTCTTCGCTCGACAATGAGAAAAACGACATCTCATCGGGCAGAGTGCCGGGGTCAGTTTTAAGCACGGCTCTCAGTCTGAGGTTATGAGAAAAAGCCTGCGCGTGCGCTTTGTCTTCGGACGGGTCTCCGTTGTGAGGAAAGACGGAGTAATGGAATACATGCTCGCCGAGGCATTGAGCTTCGGGGGTGAATATGTGCGGGCCGACATCGCCCACCCGCGTGAGAAGATCGTAGCGCGCGAGCCAGCCGACCGATCTGATCAGAGTCAAAGCGATGGCTCCGGTTTCGGGCAGTATCTCGAACTCGGTCACGCGACGGCTGATTATCGCCACTCCTTTTTCACTGTCGCTGTAATCGACGAAGTTCTGGAAAGGATGAGTGTTGATCGGTTGAGTGTAGCGGCCTGCCAGCATCAGTTCGCGGAATCGTTCGGGCAATTCCTGCGGAGGTGCCTCCTCGGCTATGGGAAGCCGCGCCACGTCGAACGGCTCTTCTGCAAAACAGTGATCCGCCTTGATGCCGGTCGGAAACAGCACTCTGAGGCGATGATCCTTGACGACGTTTTTCAAAGTGGTTTTGACTTCCACTCGCTTCGATCCTGCCGTCAACTCGACATAAGAAATTATGGGAAAGGCGCGAGTCGTTGAGCTTCGCGCCCGTCTGTCTTCCGACAATCGTTCGGGAAGATCAAGCGTTATCTCGACGAGAAACCTTGCCATAAGCGGGCCTGACTCGATCAAAGTGATTTCGGCTTTCCCGCCGCGGCTCGTGAATATCGCATCGCGCTCAGGATGAGAATAATCATAAGTATCGCCTGCGTCCCCGCCGTCCTCGAAATAACCCAGATTGTCATAACTGAGATCGGTTTGCTTGTCGACGACTCGCAGGCTGCCGTCGAGGTTGATGTTGACCTTGAGAAATTCATTTTCAAGCGTTCTTGCTTCAGCCGACGCCGCAACGGTCTGACGATTTGCAGGCGACTCGTCGCCTGCAACCAGGTAATAAGTTTTATAGCCGAGCGCAGGTATGTCTTCGGCGAAAAGATAGAGATCGACCCGATTTTCATCTCTGCTTCTTATCTGCATAGCCGCCGTCCGGCCCCGGCTGTCTTTGAATGAAAACGAGTCTGCCCCGTCAGGCAAATCGAACGAAAAGCTGATCAAATCTGTGCGCTCGCGGGGCGAGGGGTTGAAGACGATGATCGTCAACAAGCGGTCGAATCGCGAAGCGTCAATGGCGCTGGCGATAGTTCGAAGGCTCTCGTCGGATATGTCGCGGGCGATGCCGAGCACTTCTTCAAATCGCGATTCCATATCGCGGGCTATCGGGTCTATGCTGCATCCGCACATATCATCGTGCGCGTGATTGAGCAGCAGAGTCTTCCACGCCGTTTCCAACTTGGCGGTCGGATACTCCATGCCGAGGAGCCACGCGACGGCGGCAAACGGCTCGGCCCATCGCTCAAGCTCTCGCTGGCATTCGTTGTTGAGCAATTTGAGATGGCTGCGGCTCGAAAAGACGCCCTTGAGTACGGGCATATATTTCCCGCTGTAGAGATAGCCTCGCACCACGGGCATATGGGGATTGAATCGGCTCACGGCCTCTATGTATTCGGGCGGGGTGCTTTGCACGCAGACGATATTTTCGTCAGTCGAGCTATTGAACTCAGCGATTATGGGCAGCACATCGTCAGGCCACGGAACCTGTTCATATCCGTTCATCAGCAGCACGTTCGACGTGGTGGCAAACGGGCGCAACGCTCTCGCCTCAGAGAGTATGCGCTCGACGGCGATTTCTTTCGTAAGTGAAAGCACCATCGCATTGCGATAGCTGTTGATCAGATAGACAGCCAGAATGCTCGATCCGTCTGGCGATTCCCAGAGGAATTCCGATTTCAACTCGTCATCCTTCATCGCCACGCCGCGCCAGACGAAGACGCCCTCGATGCCGAATCCGCGATAAATCTGCGGAGCCTGGGCTATCTGCCCGAAGTTGTCGAGCATCCATCCGGCTTTCATCACACGTCCCAATCTCTCGGCCATACTATGACCTATCATGAGATTGCGGACTAGAGCCTCGCCGCTCACCAGAGTCCAGTCGGGCTGCAAATATGCTGGCCCTACGAGCAGGCGGCCTTCCTTTATATATTTGCTTAATTGCTTCTCGCGCTTCGCGGCTTCTTCCTCGGTCAATTGAGCGAAGTAGTCCTCGACAATCAGAGTCTGCCCATCGAGAACGAAACGATAATCGGGCTGGTGGGCAAGAGTATCGAGCAGGTTGTCGAAAAAGCGTATGAGCCAGCGATTGGTGTACTTGGCGGTGAATATCCATTCGCGATCCCAGTGATTATGCGAGATGAGATGCACAGTCAGCGCGCCGTTCTTGTTGTTTTCGCTCGACTCATTTTCCGAGGTCATTGTGTTTTTTATCGATGCCATATTTCCCCTCCGGCTTGCGACGCCGCGGTAGAAGATAAAAATTGTTGGCGGCGATGAAATGTTTGAAAAACAATGACGCTGAATTTCATCAGCAAAAATCAGACGTAGAATTTTATACCAAAATCGTCGCAGGCTCTAACTGTTCGGGGAATGCAGGCGGGATTGCCGCAAAATCATGCATGTGCGCGAAGATGTCCGATGTTGAAATGTGTGATTCGAGCGGCGTTACCTGATTGTCATTGATTCCAGAAAGGCTTTTACCTCATCCATCGAGGGCAGGGAAGTGCGACCTCCGAGCGCGCGGCACTTGAGCGCCGCAATGGCATTGGCGAATCTCAAAGTATCTTCGACCGAATAACCCGCGAGCAGTCCGTAAATGAATCCGCCGTGAAAAGCGTCTCCCGCGCCCGTCGTGTCGCGGCACTCGATCTGGAAAGCAGGCGCGTGAATATACTGACCGCGAAAATAAGCCATCACCCCTTCGACTCCCATCGTCGCCGCCACAAAAAAAGAACCGGTCTGTTCGTGCATTTTCCTGAGCGCGACTTTCAAATCACGCTCGCCAGTGAGACGTTCGGGAAAACTTCTCGAAGAGATGAGAAAATCCACAAGCGGCAATAACTCTTCAGCGCCGGGATAGAGATTATCGATATCGATCACGACCGGAATGCCAGCTTCTCGCGCAAACCTCGCCGCCTGGATCGAAGCTTCAACATCATGCCCATCGAGGTGAAGCGCGCGGGCAGATGTCACCATCTCGCGATCCACTTCGTCAGCCGCAACGGTCAATCGATCATCGCGATTCCACAGTATCGTTCTTTCGCCGCTTGCGCGGTCGATTATGATAAACGCGCTCTGACTCTGCGCGCCTTCGACGATGCGGACGCCGCTCGTCTCGACTCCTTCCAAAGTGAGAGACTGAATCTGAAAGCGACCGAAATCATCGTCGCCGACTTTTCCTATATAGCGAGCGCGCAGACCGAGACGAGCGAGCGCGACCATAGCCGTAGCCGCCTGTCCGCCGGGTGCGACTGTGTGCGAGAGGAAAGGGATTTTGGTATTGAACTCAGGATAATGCGGAACGACTATGAGATGATCGAGGGCGTTGAGACCCAAGGCGACCGCGTCGAAAGGCTTATCGTGTGGGATGTCAAAGGCGAACTCCATAATCAGTGGTCGGTGGTCGGTAGTCAGTGGTCAGTGGATGGACAACGGATATTCAACAACCGACCACTGACCACTGACCGCTGTTACTGGCTCACAGCGTTATTGGTGAGCAGACGGATTTCAACGCGACGATTTCGCGTGCGGCCTTCTTCGGTCGAGTTGTCTGCCACAGGGCGAGCGATGCCGAATCCGAGCAGCGACATCCTGAAGAGCGGGACGTTGTGATGCTCGGCCAGATAACGGCGCACCGCTTCAGAACGCACCTGACTCAGAATATCATTCTTTTTCGGATCGCCTTCGGCTGAAGCATAGCCTTCGATCTCGATCAGAAATCCGTTGCGATCCTTGATCTGACTCGCAAGCTCGTCGAGCGAAGCCATAGATTCAGGCAGCAGGTCGGCCTTACCCACCTCGAACAAAACGGTCACGGTCTTTTGCACGGTGAATTTATCTAGGTTCGATCTCAATGTGGTGATCGATTGTTCGACGCCGTTGACGCGGGTGTTAGCCGACTCGGCTGAAGCGGCGGCGCGGTCGGCTGATTCCTGCGCGCGGTCGGCTCTGAGGCGAACGTCTTCGACTTCGCGCGAAAGTCGGCTGATATCCTGAGTGTTGCGGCGCGAAGTTTCTTCAAGCTCGCCCGTCCGGTTTTCGAGCGGAGTGGAGCGCTCGTTGATCCGGTTGCGAACATATTTTTTGGTCGCACATCCGCTCGCCAGCGAAACCGCAAGGGCGAGACCGAAAGCGACCATTGCTCTAACTCTCATAAATTCCTCCAGGCATTTTTTTGTTTCGGCAATCCTGCAGCCGCATTTTGGCACGGGGTTGATTGATCGATGATGACATTTGCTGCGGCGCAGCCAGCTAACTTATACTTTTGAGGCACGACGCCAATGTTAATACACGAAACAAACTTAGGAGTCAAGAAACGGATGAAAGCCTTCATAGCAATCGCTTTGATCTCGATTGCCGCACTCGCGCAAAGCAAATCTGATTGCGCGGCTCCCGATCTAATATGCAAAGCGGCGCAAAATCAGGATCGTTCGCTTTATGTCCGCGACCACTGCCGATATGAGCAGAGGCTGCGAGTCGAGCGATTCAAAATCGATAAGGGCGAAGAAAAAATTCAGGAGGCGCGCGAGACCGCTGTTCGCGTCGAGCCTGCTGAATCGCCTGATAAAACCAATCGAATTCCTGTCGCTGTCCGAGTCATCTCAGACACCGATAAACAGGGCCGACCTAAAAACCGGGTGAACGAAAACGAGCGCACGCTGCTTTCGTTCGGAGCCGTCTGGGATCTGGCTTTCTTCCCGCTGCTTCCAGAAAAAATCAGGTATTACAACTTTGAGGAAGTAGTCGCCCAGCGCAAGAATGAAAAGTGGTATCGCTTCGTCCCCAAAGCCGAAATTTCCGACGTGGCGCTTGCATCAGGCACCGTCCAGCTTGATCCCGCGACGGGCGAAGTGCTGACGATAAAGATCGAAGCTTTGCATAATCTCGAAGCTCTCGACAAGGAAGGGCGCAACCTCCGCTCTTTCAACGCGACGATAGATTACTCGCAATTCGAAGGCGCGCTCCGATTGCCGACACTTGCATCAGGCGGCGGAGTCTCTCAGATAAGACGATTCGAAGGGAGCTTTCGATTCCGCTTCCAAGAAGGCAAATACGTTCCCGTTAGGAAAATTGATTGACAATAGGAGTCAGAAGTCAGGAGTCAGAAGTCAGAAGTCAGAAGAGCGGCTACGCTCAAAAGCGGCTACGCTCAAAAGCGGCTACGCTCGCGCCGACTTCCCTTTTATTCTGTCTTCTGTCTTCTGACTCCTGACTCCTTGAAATGACTCTTACAGAAAAACTCGCCAACCTGCCCGTTCAACCGGGCTGCTACATCTATCGCGATGAGCGCGAGAGGATTCTCTACGTCGGCAAAGCGAAGAACCTCCGCAATCGGGTGAGGCAGTATTTTCATTCGCCACGTTCGCACGACGCCAAAACTAATGAGCTTGTCTCGCGCATAAATGATTTGGAGTTGATCGTCACCGATAATGAAATCGAAGCTCTCGCGCTCGAATGCAACCTGATCAAAAAGCATAAGCCGCCTTTTAACGTCTTGCTCAAAGACGACAAGCAGTATCCGCATATAAAAATCACGAACGAGCCTGCGCCGCGAGCGATCATCGCAAGGAAGATCGTCAAAGACGGGTCGCGTTATTACGGGCCTTATCTTCCTCCCTCGCTTGCTTATCAAACGCTCGATCTGATCAATCGCAACTTTCAGCTTCGCACCTGCACGATTGATATCGATGGACGAGCGGATCGCCCGTGCTTGGAGTATCACATCAAACGATGTCTCGGCCCGTGCGTGAAAAAACTTTGCGCCATCGAGCATTACGACGAGACCGTGCGCGATGTCGAGCTTCTGCTTCAGGGCAAGACAGCCGATCTCGAATCGGAGTTGAAAGAGCGTATGCGGCGCGCTTCGGATGAAATGATGTACGAAGCCGCCGCGCGCTATCGCGATCAGATTCGCACTATCGAGCGAATGCACGAGCAGCAGAAATTGCTCACCGTTTCGGACGAAGACATCGATATCTTTGGCTATTACTGCGAAGCTCATCAACTGGCGCTCGCTCTCTTCACGATGCGCGAAGGCAAGGTCGTAGGCAAGCGCGAATTTTACTGGGAAGATATCGCCGAGCCTTTCGATCCCGGCGCGCTCACGGGTCAGGCGCTCAAGCAGTATTACACGGCGGGCGATTACGCTCCGGGCGAAGTGCATGTGCCGGTCGATTTCGAAGACCGCGAATTGCTCGAAGAGTATTTGAGCAATCAGCGCGGGCGAAGGGTGCGAATCATCGTCCCCCAGCGCGGAGTCAAGCGCGACCTGATCGATCTGGTGGAGAAGAATGCGCGATTGAATTTCGATCAGCGTTTCCGCGTGCAGCGCCCCGACACGCAGAAAATACTTCAGGAGTTGCAGGAGGCTCTGGAACTGCCTGAGTTGCCGGATAGGATAGAGTCCTTCGATATCTCGAACATTCAAGGCGCGGAGAATGTCGCTTCGATGGTCGTATGCGAAGGCGGCGAGATGAAGAAATCCGATTACCGGAAATTCAAAGTGCGCTCGGTCGAAGGCCGCGCTGATGATTTTCAATCGATGTATGAAGTAGTGGGGCGCAGGTACTCGCGATTGCTTCGCGAAGAAAAGCCTCTGCCGAATCTGGTGTTGATTGATGGAGGCAAAGGACAGCTTGCGGCGGCGGCGCGTGCTTTGAGCGAGATCGGGCTTGAAGCATTGCCCACCGCATCGATTGCCAAACGGGAAGAGTTGCTTTTCGTCAAAGGACACGAGGAGCCTGTGAGGATAGACCATCACTCGCCCGTTTTGCATTTGATCCAGATGATCCGCGACGAGACGCATCGCTTTGCAGTTTCATATCACCGAAAGCGGCGGGCGATGCGCGATTTCAAATCCGATCTGACGTCGATTCCGGGCGTAGGCGAGAAGCTCAAAGCGCGATTGCTTCGCAACTTCGGGAGCCTGAAACGGGTTTCAGAAGCCAGTTTCGCGGAACTTCGCCCTTTCGTCGGAGAGATGCAGGCGCAACGCATAGTCGATCACTTCGCCCGATTGCGCAAAGTCGAAACCGAAAATCAGGAAGATCTGGACTGACCTCGAGTCACAAAACTTTCACTCGTGAGTGCGCTCAAAAAACAAAAGGCTCTGCCACAAGCAGAGCCTTTTGAAGTTTACGCCTGATAGCGCGGATTAGAAACCGCCCATGCCTTCTCCACCGGGCATGCGGGGCATTTCCTTGTCTTCCTGAATTTCTGATACGAGAGCTTCAGTCGTCAAGAGCAGTCCTGCTATCGATGAAGCGTTTTGCAGAGCCGAGCGCGCCACTTTCGTAGGATCGACGACGCCCATCGCGATCAGGTCGCCGAACTCTTCAGTCTCAGCATTGTAGCCGTGGCTTGCTTTGGCACTCGTCTTCACCTTATCAACTATGACCGCGCCTTCTTTTCCGGCGTTCTGCACAATCTGGCGAAGCGGCTCTTCCAAAGCGCGGCGAACTATGCCGACGCCGATGTTCTCGTCATCGTTTTCGAGAATGAAGCCTTCGAGAGCTTTCTGCGCGCGAATGAAAGCCACGCCGCCGCCCGGAACTATCCCTTCCTCGACAGCCGCTTTCGTCGCGTGCATTGCGTCCTCGACTCTAGCCTTCTTCTCCTTGAGTTCAGTCTCGGTCGCAGCGCCGACTTTGATGATCGCCACGCCACCGATGAGCTTGGCCAGACGCTCCTGCAATTTCTCGCGGTCGTAATCTGAAGTGGTGTCTTCGACCTGCGTGCGAATCTGCTTGACGCGGCCTTCGATCTCGGAAGATTTGCCCCCGCCTTCGACAATCGTGGTGTTGTCCTTGTCGACGACTATCTTCTTGGCGCGACCGAGGTCGGTCAGTTGAATGCCTTCGAGCTTGATGCCGAGGTCTTCGGTGATCGCCTTGCCTCCAGACAGCACCGCGATGTCGCCGAGCATAGCTTTGCGGCGGTCGCCGAATCCCGGAGCTTTGACGGCGCAAACCTGAATTGTGCCTCTCAGCTTATTGACTACCAGAGTCGCCAAAGCTTCGCCTTCTACTTCTTCGGCGATTATGAGCAGAGGCTTGCCCTGACGCGCGACCTGCTCAAGCAACGGGAGCAGGTCTTTCATCGAAGAGATTTTCTTCTCGTGGATGAGAATGAAGCAATCCTCCAGCACGCACTCCATTCTTTCGGGATCGGTGACGAAGTAAGGCGAGAGATAGCCGCGATCAAACTGCATGCCTTCGACCACTTCGAGAGAAGTTTCGAGCGTGCGGCTCTCTTCAACCGTGATAACGCCGTCCTTGCCGACCTTGTCCATTGCCTCGGCGATCAGTCCGCCGATGGTGCTGTCGCCATTTGCCGAAATGGTTCCGACCTGAGCGATTGCATCGCCCTTGATTGGCTTCGAAAGCTTATGTATCTCTTCGACTGCTCTTTCGACTGCCTTGTCGATTCCGCGCTTGAGGGACATCGGGTTTGCGCCCGCTGCCACGGTTTTGACTCCCTCGCGGAAGATGGCCTGAGCCAGAACGGTAGCAGTCGTCGTCCCGTCGCCCGCGACATCGGAAGTTTTGGAAGCGACTTCGCGCACCATTTGCGCTCCGGTGTTTTCGAGTTTGTCTTCGAGTTCGATTTCTTTTGCGACGGTCACACCGTCTTTGGTGATCGTGGGCGATCCGAATTTCTTCTCGATCACCACGTTTCGGCCTTTCGGCCCCAGAGTGACTTTCACCGCGTCAGCCAGACGATTGACTCCCGCCAGCAGAGCGCGGCGGCTGTCTTCGCCGAATGTGATTTGTTTAGCCATTATTTCCTCCCCTTGAAATTACTTGCCCTTGCCTTTGGCTTTTTCGGCGGCTGTGACCACTCCGAGGATATCCTCCTCGCGCATAATCAGGTACTCCTCGCCGTCAAGCTTGATTTCAGTTCCCGCGTACTTGCCAAAAAGCACCCGGTCGCCAGCTTTTACATCGAGCGGAACGCGCTCGCCGCTGTCGAGCTTTTTCCCTTCGCCGACAGCGATCACCTCGCCCTCCTGGGGCTTCTCTCTCGCAGTGTCGGGAATGATGATGCCGCCGCGAATCTGTTCACCCTCTTCGATCCTTCTGATGATCACTCGATCATGCAAAGGTCTGATGTTGGCCATGGTTTTTCATGCTCCTTTCTGAGATTTTATTGAATTGCATAAGCTCATAGAATGATTCCTGCCTGTTAGCACTCTTGATGAAAGACTGCCAATTATATTTTCGAGTCGGGCGTCTGTCAACAGGTATGCGAAATTTTCTGCTATTTTGTTTGAAAGGCGACAAATTGACAGGCAAACGTTTCAGCCTGATGGCTGAAACAATAGCGCCGCGCCGGTTCAAGGTGATAACATCAGCCTTCAACGATGAAAGCTAGGCGAATCAAACTGGCTGCTGTCATTGTAGGAATGACGGTCATCATCTTTCTCTTCCGGTCAGACGCCGAAACCTCGCAGGACAAACTCGATCCCGCCGCGTGGGGCGAAACTCACGCGGGCCGTTCTCGGCCTCAGCTTGCGGGCGGCGATCAGTGCCTATTCTGCCATAGGACGACGGTCGGCGCGCTCTGGCAGAAGGACGCGCATTTTCTCTCCATTCGCGATAAATTCCAGCAACTTCGCACAGACCCTGAAATCGAGCGACTTGCCTCGCGCCCAGAATATGGAAAATTTGCCCGTGATGTGGATTTCGTGATGGGAGGCCGTCGCTCCACGCGATTCCTGCGACGCGGCGATGATGGCAGCTTCGAGATACTTTCCATCGCTATCACTCACGATCAGTCGGGCAAAGAATCTTTCTCGAAAGAGAAACCCCGCTGGGACAGAGAAAAGTTTTCGGCCCGTTGCATAGGCTGTCACATGACCGGAGTCGATCCGAAAACCCTCACCGCGTTTGAAACTTTCGTCGGATGCGAAATGTGCCACGGCCCTTTCAACGAAGGCCACACCAACGGATCGGAGTTTATGAGGTTTGCAAAGAAAGCTAAAGACACGCCCGCGATGATCGCGTCTTCATGCGGCCAGTGTCACCTGCGCGGCGGACGTTCGCGCTCGACGGGCCGACCTTTTGCAAACAATTTCGTAAGCGGCGACAACCTGTTCAAAGATTTCGAATTCGATTTCTCCCGCGCAGGTACGAATCTCAATCCCATAGACCTGCACATTCAGCAAAACATCCGCGACATCGCGCTAGAGGGCAAAACCGATCTGACGTGTCTTTCGTGTCATCGCCTGCATCCTGCGACGAGCGAAATCCATCGCCGTCGACCGCGCACGGATTATTGCCTGATCTGTCACAAGGCTGAGCCTTTCAAAGAAAGAAAGCCTTATGAAGTCCACAGCCCCGTGTGCGAGTATTAGGCCGCTGGTTGGTTGCAAGCCCTGTGTGGTTGTGTTATCTCTCAGGCGTTTTCAACTACAAAGTCAGGACAGAGTCTTTTGGAAGAATACGGAAACATTGCGAGCATCGCTGGTCTTTTCGTCTCCATAGCTGGTTTTATTTTCACGCTCTATCAGGTGTGGAAAACTCGTCGGGCTGCCGAAAAAGCTCAGGAAATCGCCCGTGAAGTTCTAAACCGTGCTGGACATCAACTCCTCACTGCTCAGATCAACACGGCAGTAACAATGCCGAAGGAGATCGGGAATTTCTGTAGTTCGAAGCAATGGGATATGGCTATCGATAGATGCAAACAACTTCAAATGCTTCTCGCCAACCAGGTAGAAGACAGCCGATTGAAAGACAGCGAGCGCCTTCAGATAAAAACTCATATTGACGACCTGTCCTTGATTGTGCGGAAATTGGACGAGATCAAACGGCAAGAGGGGATGCTTGAGCTTCCTCAGAAAGAGATGGAATCCCTCGATAAAATCGTTATATCTTTGAGTCGTATCGACGGGAGATTGAGAAACAAAATGTTGGAGGCAGGACATGTCTAGCGAAAAGTTCAAAAGTTTATTAGTGCGACTTTCTGTTGCTACGAAAACCGGAAAAGTCCGATGGGAGGAGACAGCGCGAGAAGGTGTTTTCAGGATTGCCCTCGGAGAAGGCCTCATCCGCTTGGAACGCGGCGACGGCGATGATCCGTTTTTGGTCGCCTACTTATTGGATAGTAGAGGGCAGGTAATCGATGAGGTGATGGCGAGAGAAGTTACTGGAGGTACTATGTTCAAGGTTCTGGCCGACCTTTATCAGTGCGCTCGTCAATCCGTATACAAAGACGTTGATGATGTGGTCGACACGATGCACGCCGATCTCAACGCCAAAATAGCCTGAACCTATTCTCATTCGATCATCTGGTTATGCGTGAACCTTGCTGCACACACCGACCAAGAGAATCGATACTTTGAAATTTCCAACAAGGAGGAGCTTATGTGGATTCCAAAATCCATCAAAGACCGTCGCAATGATGTTCATTCGCCCGTGCCTACCGAGGCCATATCGAATGAAGAATTCTATCCGCCTGCGCAAACCGAAGATCAAAAAAAGGTCGAATATCTCCTAAACGAGATGGCCGAAAAGAAAGCGCGAAAGCTCGGCATCAACCGTCGGCAGTTCCTCCGCACTACCTGCGGCATGGCGACAGCTTTCGTGGCGATGAATCAGGTCTTCGGCCACTTCTTCGATGTCGTCGAAGCCGAAACGTGGGAGACGGCGGCCTACGATGAGCGATGGCCCAAAAATCAGTTCATAATGGACGTGCAGACGCATCATGTGCGCGATGGAATAGTCCTTCCATTCCGCGCGTTCGATTTCGTGCGCGACCTCGGCGTTCAACTCTCCAATGACAAAGACTCCTACGGATTCAAAAACTTCGTCAAAGAAATATTCCTCGACAGCGACACTTCGATGTGCGTCATCAGCGGCGTACCCGGCAAAGAAGAAGGCCCGGCTTCCGTGTTGCCTACGAAATTGATGGCTCAGAGCCGCGACTGGATCAATCAAGTCGCAGGCTCGACTCGCGTACTCGCTCAGAGCAACTGCGCGCCCAATCATTACGCAACACAACAGCAACTCTTCGACCGCATGGAATTCGAAGCGAAAACTTACAAGCATTCTTCGTGGAAACTCTACCCACATACGACGCCGCCCGGTTCGACAGGGCAGCCGTGGTGGCTCGATGATGAAAAGCTCGTCTACCCTTACTATGATCAGGCGCGAAAGCTCGGTATCAAAGTCATAAGCGTCCACAAAGGATTTCCGGCGACGGGCCAACACGAAGCGCATTCTCATCCGCGCGACGTGAAGAAAGCCTCGCTCGATAATCCCGATCTTACGTTTGTGATTTATCACTCGGCTTTCAAGTCCAACCTGACGACCACAGGAGCGCACACGAAACTCAACTCGCCCATCGGAGCGGACGGCGCATTCGAATGGACGACTGATTTCTGCCGCGACCGCAAACAGAATCCCAAAATGACGAACGTCTACGCGGAGATTGGAAGCTCGTTCGGACTGGCAGCGACTATGCAACCCGCGCTGGCGGCGCATCTGCTCGGACAGTTGAAAGACGCATTCGGCGCGGATCACATCATCTGGGGAACGGATTCGCTTTGGTGGGGATCGCCGCAATGGCAGATCGAAGCATTTCGCCGATTCCAGATTCCCGAAGAAATGCAAAAGAAATTCGGCTACAAGCCGCTCACCCCGCGCGACAAAGACCTCGTGTTGGGACTCAACGCGGCGCGCGTCTATAAGCTCGATGTGAAAGAAAAACGAAACGCCATCCCCGCAGATTATATGAGCCGGATCAAAGCGGCTTACAAGGAAACTGATGGCCAGCGAAGCAATGCTTTCTATGGCTGGGTGCGGAATGGGTGATGGGTTATGGGGGATGGGAAGAAGAGTTTGCCATCCCCTGTATTCAAGCGGAGCGCAGGAGATGTCCAAGATCAGAGTCCTCCCGGACTCGGTAGCCAATAAAATCGCGGCGGGCGAGGTCGTCGAACGGCCCTCGTCAGTCGTGAAAGAACTGCTCGAAAACGCGCTCGATGCCTCGGCCCGTCGCATCGATATCGAAATCGAATCGGGCGGCAAACGGCTCATCCGCATAGTCGATGACGGCGAAGGGATGACCCGCGACGATGCGATACTCGCCTTCGAACGTCACGCCACTTCGAAGCTCCGCAGCGCGGATGATCTCGACCAGATAACCACACTCGGATTTCGCGGCGAGGCCCTGCCTTCTATAGCTTCCGTATCGCGATTGTTTCTTCGCACGAAGACCACGCAGGATGAGGCGGGTACGGAAGTCGAATTGAGCGGCGGCAAACTCGTCGCCGTGCGCGATGTCGCGTGGCCCGCCGGGACTGAGATGGAAGTCCGCGATCTTTTTTTCAACATCCCCGCGCGGAGAAAATTCTTGAAGAGCGACGCGACCGAAAGTTTTCACATAACCAATCTAGTCCAGCATTACGCGCTGGCGAATCATCAACTCTCGTTTCTGCTTATCAACAACGGACGCGAAGCGATTCGCGTCACGCCGGTTCAAACTCTGAAAGAGCGAGCCTATCAGATACTCGGAAGCAGCCTGCTGGGCAAGCTGGTCGAAGTCAGCCTTGAATCCGAAGGATTGAAGATCGTCGGCTTCGTCTCGAATCCGCAGGAGCAGCGGTCTTCGAAAGACGCGCAATATCTTTTCGTCAATCGCCGCTTCGTCCGCGATCAACTCATCAGCCGGGGACTCAGCGAAGCCTATCGCTCGATGATGCCTTCAGGCACTTATCCGGCGGCGGTGCTTTTTATCGGCGTTCCTCCTGCCGAAGTCGATGTCAATGTTCATCCCGCGAAGACCGAAGTCAGATTCCTGCGCGAAAACGTGGTGCTGGCTTTCGTGCGCGACGCAGTGATCGAAGCTTTGCGCTCGACGCGGCCCGTCACTCAGCTTCCCGGTGTCGGAAAAAGAGAAGAAGCTGAGCGAAGAGTAATCACTGAGCGCCCCGCGACGCCTTTCGTCAGAAGCGAATCATCTGTGCCAACCCGCGCCGATGTTTTGCGTCGCCACGCTTTGGAAGCGCAGGCCATCGAAACGCGGGAATCCGACGGCGTTTCTCTGAGCGAAGATCAAGTTTCAGAAACTCCACTTCGAAGCGAACCCGCATCGATTGCGACCGGAGATGAAAGCGCGACGAGTTATGATGAGCAGAATCAATCAGCAAACGTCGATGCCTCGCTGACGGAACTTCGAGTGGCAGAATCTCCCGCGATGGCACAGGAGAGCGCGCCCGCAGAGGCTTTTGAAGAAACCCCATTGCCGGGGTTCGGGCATGGGATAAAGCCTATGGGTCAGATACGCGACAGCTACATCGTCGCGACTGACGAGGAAGGATTGCTATTGATCGATCAACACGTCGCTCACGAACGAGTGCTGTTCGAACAGTTCCGAGATGTGAGGCTTCAGCGCGCCGCTGAAGTCCAGCCTCTTTTGATTCCTGAAACGATGGACTTGACTCCGGCTGACAGGGAAGCGTTCGACATCGTGCGCGATGAGCTTGAAGCGATAGGCATAGAAACTATGGAGCTTTCGGGCCGAACAATCGCGATCAAGACGGCTCCATCAGGCGTTTCATCGAAAGATGTGATCGCGCTCGTTCGCGAGGTGCTGTCGGCTGTCGAGCGCGAGCGCCGCAGCTTCACGCTCGAACACATACGCGACGAGATAGCCGCTTCGCTCGCGTGCAAAGCCGCGATCAAAGTGAATATGACTCTGACTGAAGAAAAGATGCAGTGGTTGATCGATGAATTGATGAAGACCAAAAATCCTATGACCTGCCCTCACGGTCGCCCGATCATCATTCGCTATGGTCTTCGCGATATCGAGCGGAGTTTCAAACGTCCGGTGTGATGGTAGATGGGTAATAGGGGATAGATGAAGAGGGATTTCCAACCCATCCCCCATCTCCCATCCCCTACCCTCCACTTTTACGCTCGTGTCAACGAGGGAAATGCCTTTTCCGGTGATCCAATGAATGCTCGCGCGTCGTTGAGAAATGGCTGGAGCCTGCGTGAGCGCGATGGCTGTTTGAGTTTGTTCAAAGCCTTGGCTTCGATCTGACGGATGCGCTCGCGGGTGACGGCGAAATGCTGGCCCACTTCTTCGAGCGTATGCTCGCGCCCGCTTGCGCCGAGTCCGAATCGCATCTTGATGACTTTCTCCTCGCGCGGCGTGAGATGACGCAACGCTTCGTCAGTCGCTTCCTTCAATTTTACTTTCAGTATAGCGTCTGAAAATTCGGCGATGCCTTTGTCTTCGATCAGGTCTCTCAGTTTCAAATCATCCTCTTCGCCGATGGGCGTTTCGAGCGAGACAGGCTCCGAGACAGTCTCCATCGCCGAGCGCACTTTCGATACAGGCACTTCCATTCTCTCTGCTATTTCTTCAGGACTCGGCTCGCGGCCTGTTTCCTGTTTGAGAAGATTGACCGTGTGAATCTGCTTGTTGATCGTTTCGATCATGTGAACGGGCATGCGGATCGTTCGGCCCTTGTCCATTATAGCCCGCGTGATGGCCTGACGAATCCACCACGTTCCGTAGGTCGAGAATTTGTAGCCCAAGCGCCAGTCGAATTTATCCACAGCCTTCATCAATCCGACGTTTCCTTCTTGAATCAGATCGAGGAACTGAAGCCCGCGGTTGGTGTACTTTTTGGCAATCGATACGACCAGTCGCAGATTGGATTCGATCATATCCTGACGGGCGAATTCCGCCTCGGCCTGACCTGTGATGATCGCGCTCAGTGCGCGCTCTATCTCGCTCGCGCTCATGTGCCAGCGACGTTCTATGTCGCCAAGTCTGCGTCGGGCCGTCCGCAGGTTCGTGCGCAACGCCGATGTGTCTCGCCTGCGACGGCTTCGCTCAAGCACGCGCTCGGCTTCCTCAGCCGAGTATCTCAATTTTTTGACTTCCGAAGCCGCGTCACGGATAAGAGAAATCATATCTTCTTTCTGAGCCGGAGTCAGATCGAGTTCTATGACCATCCGTCCCATCTCGACGCGAGCGCGGGCCAGCTTGCGCCGCAGTTTCGGCAGAGCTTTGGATCGCCTGGACTCAGCATTGAATTTTTCATTGAGTCTGAGCGTCTTTGCGTATTGCTTTTTGATGGTATCGAGGAGATCGATAGTCGCTTGCATCGTCTCGTCGAGTATTTCATCAGTGACATCTTCCTGATCGCTGAAATTGATCAGGTCGTGAATCGATAGCTCTCCGTTGCGCAGTGATTTTGCGAGTCGCAGCAGTTCTTCGACGCAGACGGGCGAGCGCGAAATCGTCCTCAACACGCGCTTGCGTCCGCGTTCGATCCTTCGCGCGACGGTGACTTCTTCTTCGCGGGTGAGCAGCGGAGCCGTAGCCATTTCGCGCAGGTAGATTCGCACAAGATCATCCGTCCTTCCGGCTTTGTCGGAGGCGAGATCGAGGTTCGTATCTTCATCAAAGGCATCTGTTTGGTTGTCTTCGTCTTCGGAATCGAATGCTTCGGCGAACTGATCCTCCTGACCGAATAGAGAGATGTTGTCGCTGTCGATAACAGAGTAGGCGTCTATTGAATCGCTGCTCTGTTCGGTGTCGTCAATCATTGCTGTATTCATGTTGCGGTTCACGATTCCTCCTTAATGTCCGGGGCCGAAATCCTGACGGGTATCAACCTTTCAAATTGCGCTGTCGGATACTGAGCATCGCGCTTCGGCTGAAACCAATTGCAAAGCCTGTTCCCAAACCGGGTGACACCAGCGCAACTATTCGCTCGCTTTTATGTGTTGCGCGGTGACGCTCGAGTATTTTTTGTGTGGCCGGATGGAACGGCTGTTGACGAACGCCTCATTCCCGCATTAAGTGAATCCTGCTAACAGATAGGCATAGTTCTACAGACTGAAAAAGAAATTTACGGCAAACACGCATCCGCTCTGTCGAATGGGGAAGAGTTCAGGCGCGCAGGTGTGGCATTTTTCTGATCGACGGTTCTGCCGGAAATTGTCACCTCAATGGTCACAAATTCCGTCAAGCGGCGCGTTTTGTCATAAAGGCATCGGCGGGCAAAATCGCGCAAACCTGTTTATTATTCCCCGAAGCGGGAAGCCCGGGTTTTGCCTTCCGGGTTGAGAATCAGTCATATTGAATTAAGGTGAGCGCGCAAGCTGACGTGTAAATACCTAAAGTGATTTTCGTCGCTGAGAAGTTTTCTGATCAAACTGAGGATATTTCGACCCGGCTCCCAATCGATTGATTTCCGTGCGAGCATTTTCTATCAATCGACGGCGAACAGAAACCTGAAGTCGCGCGCTGCGGCCTGCGGTGAAATGATCGACGAAGAGCATCATTCGGTGCCAGAGGGATTCCATCTCATCGGCTATCCGCGAGATCTGAGTTATGTCATAAGGCACGGCCACCTGATCGCATCCGAGGCGGGCGAATACGGCGAGGTAACGCGCTGTGGCAAGATCAGGACAGAGCAATCTCCGGTTGCCGATTTTAAGCTCAATCCCCAAAAGCGTGTGAAGGACTTCGACTCTGGAAGCCTTGCCCGCCGCGTTCAATTCATACCGTCTCGTTCTTTGAGCGAGAACTTTTTTTCTATAGATAGTCTCGATCCTTGCCTCGCCCATCTGCCGCTCGATTTCCGAAGCGACGTCTTCAGCGCGGACCGTGCGCGCTGTCTTTGCTAATCGGTCATTGAGGGATTCGACTTTCATGGTCAGTGGTCAGCAGGCTTAACCGCCCACTGTTCACTGCCCGCTATTTCTTCATCGCTTTCAGTTGATCAGTCGCAGAATCGAGTGCGCGCAGCACGCGACCGGGCATCACACCCAGATAAAGCGTTCCGATTATAGCGAGCAACAGCGCGGCGGCGAGAGAGCGCGCCACACGCGGAGCTTTGAATTCCGTCTGCGGCTCGGAGAAAAACATCACGACGACCACACGCAGGTAGTAATACCATGATATCGCGCTGTTGATTACTGCGATGACTACGAGCGCGTGAAAGCCTGATGCCCAGGCCGATTTGAATACCAGGAGCTTGCCCATAAAACCCGCCGTCAGGGGGATTCCTGCGAGGCTCAACATAAAAAGCGAAAGCGTCGCCGAAAGTCCGAGCGACCGAAAACCTATCCCTGAATAATCCGCAATCTCTGTCTGTTTGTCGCCGCGACGCGCGATCACTTCGATCACTCCGAATGCGCCGATGTTGATGACCACATAACTCAGAAGATAAAACGCGACCGCTTTCCAATCCGCCGCCGCCATCCCGACCATCGCGTAGCCCGCGTGCGCGATGGAAGAATAGGCCAGCATCCTTTTGATATTCGTCTGCGTTATCGCGACCAGATTGCCAACCGTCATCGTCAGCGCGGCCATCACCGCAAGCGTGTTCGTAGCGACTGAGTGCAGATCGCTGAGCGCGCCCGCAACCGACGTTGCAGTGAAAGTCAGAATGAAGACGCGAGCGAACGATGCGAAAGCCGCCGCTTTCGATCCTGTGGAAAGAAACGCCGTGACGGGCGTGGGCGCTCCTTCGTAAACGTCGGGCGACCAGATGTGAAAAGGCGCGCTCGCAATCTTGAAGCCGAAGCCCACGAGCATCATCGCCGCCCCTGCAAAGAGCATCTCCGGCGAAAACAAATGCCCCGCCGCTACCCGCTCTTTGATCAGTTGCAGATTCGTCGTAGCGACGGGCGTGGACGCAGCATTGTATGTCGCGCCGTAGATGAACGCGATGCCGTAGAGCAGGAATGCTGTCGAGAACGATCCGAGTATGAAATACTTGACCGCCGATTCGTTCGAGCGCGTGTCCGAACGTCGAAAGCCGCAAAGCACATAAGTCGAAATCGATGTGATTTCCAGTCCGAGGAAAATCATCACCAGATCGTTGGCCGACGCCATCAGAAGCATTCCAGTTGTGGCGAACATCAAAAGCGCGAAGTATTCGCCAGTCGGAAGCTGTTCGTCTTCGACCCAGCGCAGAGAAATCAGCACAGTCAAAAATGTGGCGACGAGAAAGATGCCCGCAAAGATCAGCCGGAAATCATCGACTATGATCATCGAGTTGAACGATGTCACGCCGTCCTGATCGCGAAGCGAATAGAGCGCAATTGCTGCGCCCGTCAGTCCCGCGAGCGCAAGCGCGCCCGCGATGCGCCGCTCTATTCGGCGCGTGAAGGCGTCGACAATCATTACGAGCAGCGCGACGCCTGCGGTTATCGCTTCGGGCAAGATCGAATGATAGTTGATTCCGATGTTGTTCATTTGCTGTTATCTGAGCTTTCCGCCATCGCCACAACTTTTCCTGATGGAACGACTCGCGCCCGGATGTCGGCTATCGCGCGGTCGCTGCGCGACAGAAACAGAGCCGGATAGATGCCCATTACGAATATCAAAATGATCATCGGCGCAAGCGCGAGCCGCTCTCTCGAATCGATGTCGGTGAGTTCACGGTTTTTGTCGGTTTTGACTTCGCCCATTATGACCCTCTGATACATCCACAGCATGTAGACGGCTGAAAGAATCATCCCCGTAGCGGCAAGCGATGTGAAGAGCTTTGCATAGGGAAGCGCAGTCGAAGTGAACGCGCCGACTAAAATGAGAAACTCTCCTACGAAACCGTTGAGCAGCGGCAGAGCGATTGATGAAAGCGTGACGACTAAAAAGAGAGCCGAGAAGACCGGCATCACGTTGGCAAGCCCGCCGAATTCGCTGATGAGCCGCGTATGACGGCGATCATAAATGAAACCGACGATCATAAAGAGCGCGCCTGTGGAGACGCCGTGATTGAGCATCTGGTACAACGCGCCCTGAAGCCCCTGATCGGTGAAAGAAAATATTCCAAGCACTACGAATCCGAGATGGCTCACCGACGAATAAGCGACGAGTTTTTTCAGATCAGGCTGGACCATCGCGACCAGCGCGCCGTAAATTATTCCGATGACCGCAAGCGTGCAGATGAAAGTCGCGTACTTGCGCGAGGCGTCGGGGAACATCGGCAGGTTGAAACGCATCAGCCCGTAAGCTCCCATCTTGAGCAGCACTCCCGCAAGCAAGACCGAGCCAGCCGTGGGCGCTTCGACGTGCGCATCGGGCAGCCACGTGTGAAAAGGGAAGAGCGGAACCTTGATCAAAAATGCGAGCGCAAATCCCCAGAACAACCATCGCTGTTCGTTGAGAGAAAGCACGAAGGCATGAGATTTGAGGCTCTCGGTTATAGTAGCGATGTCGAATGTGAAATTCTGCGTGGCCTGCCCGTGCAGGTAGTAAAGCGCGATGATCGCGGCTAGCATCAGCAGGGAGCCGACTACTGTGTAGATGACGAACTTGACTGCGGCGTAGATTCTTCGCTCTCCTCCCCAAACTCCGATGAGGAAGTACATCGGCACGAGCATCACTTCCCAGAAGAGATAGAAGAGGAACATATCCATCGCGACAAAGACGCCTATCATTCCCGTTTCGAGCGCGAGTATCGAGATGAGGTATTCGCGCAATCGGAAATGAATAGAGTTCCACGAAGAGATGAGAGCCAGGGGGACGAGAAAAGTCGTCAGCACGACGAGCCACAAACTCAGTCCGTCGACGCCGACGTGATAATGCACGCCGAGGTTGAATGAATCTATCCACGGGACGTTCTGCTCGAATTGAAGTCCGGCGGATGAGTTGAATTTCAGAGGCAACAGGAGCGAGACGGCGAAAGTCGCCAGCGAAAACAAAAGCGCAGTCCAGCGCATCGCGTTTGAGTTGGGGTTGTCGCCCCGCCCGATGGCGATGAGAGCGACCGCGCCCGCGATGGGCAGGAAAATTATGATTGTCAGCAGATAATTGTCCATGTCATCCCAGCATGAAATACCCGATCACTAGAACTGCGCCCATGATGACTATGGCGACGTAGCTGCGCGCAAGCCCCGATTGCACGTAGCGCAGCCCCGTGCCGAAGAGTGCAGCCAGCCGCGCCGCGCCGTTGACGGCTCCATCGATGATCCTGACGTCGATGATCTTCCACAGAAGGCCGGTCGAAGTCGCCTTGACGGGATTGATTATCGCGGCGTCGTAGGCTTCATCGACGTAGTATTTTTCTTCGAGCAGTCGCGGCGGCTTCCACAGCGGAGTCCGTTTGAACCATGACCAGCCGACCCAGATTCCCAAGAATGCTATGACCGTAGAAATGGCTGTCAGAGCCAGTTCCGTGCCGTGACCCTCGGCGGCGTGCGCCGTTTCGCCCTGAGCGACAGGCTCGGCGATGGCAGGATGGAGCAGATGCTCGAAGAAGTTTTGAATCCGCCCGCCCGACAACGCTTCAGGCACGCCGAGATAACCGGCAAAGATCGCGCCTGCGGCAAGAACGACCAAAGGCAGCACCATCGATACGGGCGATTCTTTCGGCGCATGATGATCGCCGTGTCCATGCGAGTCATGAGAGTGAGAACCATGAGTGTCGAATCGTTCATCGCCCCAGAAGGTCAAAACCATCAACCGCGTCATGTAGATGGCCGTAAGCAAAGCCGTCGCTGCTCCGACAAACCAAAGAATTTTTCCGAGCGTCGGATCGAGGACTGATGAGGTGAAAGTGCGATAAAGAATTTCGTCTTTGCTGAAAAAGCCCGACAGCAATGGCACGCCCGCGATGGCAAGCCATCCGACGGCCATGGTTCGAAAAGTCCACGGCATGTATTTCCTCAGCCCGCCCATTCGACTCATATCCTGCTCGTGATGAAGGCCGATGATGACCGAGCCTGAGCCTAAGAATAAAAGCGCCTTGAAGAATGCGTGTGTGAAAACGTGAAAGATGCCTGCCGTGAACGCGCCGACTCCGCAGGCGAGGAACATATAACCTAGTTGAGAGACGGTCGAATAAGCCAGAACCTTTTTGATGTCCCACTGCGCGATGCCAATGGTTGCGGCAAAGAGCGCGGTCGCCGCTCCGATGATTGCGACTATCGCCATCGCCGTCGGAGCTTTGACGTAAACGAAGCTCGCGCGCGAAACCATGTAGACGCCAGCCGTGACCATCGTGGCGGCGTGTATAAGAGCCGATACGGGAGTCGGGCCTGCCATTGCGTCGGGCAGCCAGACGAACAGCGGTATCTGCGCGCTTTTGCCCGTAGCTCCGACAAACATCAAAACGGCAATGGTAGTGATGCCGCCCGCGAATATCACAGAGAGAGTTGTGGGATCGGCGGCTTGGCTGGCGGCCCATTCGAATGCCCCGTGAATGCCTCGCGACGCATCATCGAAATAAAAGATCGAGCCTGATTTCAAAAACAGAAGCAGGAGACCTAACGCGAATCCGAAATCGCCGATGCGATTGACGATGAAAGCTTTCTTGGCCGCGTCGTTGGCGAAGTCTTTCCTGAAGTAATAACCGATCAGCAGATAAGAGCAAAGCCCCACGCCTTCCCAGCCTACGAACATCAAGAGGAAATTGTCGGCTAAAACGAGCGTGAGCATCGCGAACATAAACAAATTGAGATATGCGAAGAAACGCCAGTAGCCCGCCTCGCCTTTCATATAGCCTGTGGCGAAAACATGAATCCAGAAGGCCACGAAGGTGACGAATAAAATGTATATGCCTGAAAGCGAATCGAGCAGCAGCGCGAAGTCTGCGCGAAACCCTCCCACGTTGATCCATGTGAAAAGGTAATCGTGAATCCGTGCGCCTTCTTCGAGCGCGTGGAGATGGCGGAAGAAAACATAGAACGAAAGCGCTGCGGAGATGCCTACCGTAAGGCAGGCGACGAAAGAAATCGCGCGCTCGCCCATTCGTTTGCCGAACAGTCCGAGTATGAGCGCGCCCGCGAGCGGCGCGAGTATTATTATGGATAGAAGCGGTTCGTTCATAATTTCAGAGAGTCGGCCTCATCGACGTTGAGCGATTCGCGGTTGCGGAATATCGAGATTATTATGGCCAGCCCCACAGCGGCTTCGGCTGCGGCGACAGTCATCACGATGAAGACGAAGAGTTGTCCTCCCATATCGCCGAAGTAGGAAGAAAGCGCGACGAAAGCCAGATTGACGGCGTTGAGCATAAGCTCAATGCAGAGGAATATGGTTATGGCGTTGCGCTTGATGAAGACTCCCACCGCGCCGATCGTGAACAGCAGGGCCGAAAGTCCGAGATACCAGGATAAAGGAACCATAAACTCTCCGGGATTTGAAATCCCAAATTTGAAATCTCAAATCTGACATCTCAAAGATTTGAAATCTCAAGTTTGAAATCTCAAAGATTTGAAATCTCAAATTTGAAATCTCAAATCGTCAATCTTCTCCTCTGCGCGCCAAAACCATCGCGCCGACTATAGCCATCAATATCAAAACCGATGTCACCTCGAACGGGAGCAGGTAATCCGTAAACAGTTTCGTCCCGACGCTGAAGGTCGTCCCCACGGCCTGCGCGCTGTCGTCCGCGGCGGGCATTTCAATCGGTTTGACCAAACGTATGACATAAAACGCTTCGGCGATGAGCAGTCCCGCGAGAGGAATAGCCAGAAAGCGAAGGGCTTTATGCTTTTCGATGTAAGACGCTTCCTTAGGCGCATTGAGCAGCATTATCACGAAGACGAACAAAACCATTATCGCGCCCGCGTAGACGATTATCTGAATGGCGGCGATGAACTGCGCGCGCAGCATAACATAGAGGGCCGATAGCGTGATCAGCGTGCCGACGAGCGATAGCGCGCTGTGGAGCGGATTGCGCTGAAGCAGAATGTTGAGCGCGGCTGCGACCGAGACGACGGCGAATATGATGAACAGAGTTTTTTCCATATTCTAGCTGACGAGCAGTTTGACGGTTGCTGTGATGATGATGTTCAAAATCGCCAGCGGCAGAAGGACTCTCCATCCGAATCGCATCAGTTGATCGTATCGAAAGCGCGGAAGCGTGAAGCGAATCCAGATGAATACGAATACGAATACGAACACTTTCGCGGTGAAATAAACCAGACTCAGCGCCGGATAAGCTTCAACTCCCGGCCCCATCCATCCGCCCCAGAAAAGCGTCGTGGAAATTGCAGCCGCCGCGATCAGATTGCAATACTCGCCCATCTGAAACATCACGAATTTCATCGAGGAGTATTCGGTGTGATAGCCGGCGACAAGCTCGGAATCGGCTTCGGGGAGATCGAACGGAGTGCGATTCGCCTCTGCCAGAGCGGCGATGAAAAAGATCAGAAATCCGAGCGGCTGAGATACGAATACATTCCACTGCAAGCCGTTCCATCCGCCCTGAGAGCGCACTATCTCGACCAGATCGAGCGAGCCGGATTGAATCAATATGCCGATGACGGAAAGGCCCAGCGCAAGCTCATAGCTTATCATCTGGGCGCTGGCTCTGAGGCCGCCCATCAGCGAATACTTGTTATTGGAAGACCATCCGGCGAGCGCGATCCCGTAGACGCTGACCGACCCAAGGGCAAGTACGTAGAGCAATCCGACATCGAAATGCGTGACCTGCAAAGCTATCTTGCGACCGAAGAGAACGATCTCGCTGCCGAACGGAATGACGATGAAGATCATCAGCGAAGGTATGAGCAGGAAAGTCGGCGCAATGACGTAGAGCAGTTTGCTGGCTTGTGACGGGATTATATCTTCCTTGAATATGAGTTTGAGTCCATCGGCTGCGGGTTGCAGAAGCCCGAACGGGCCAACGCGATTAGGGCCGCGGCGAAGCTGGATGAATGCCATGATCCGGCGTTCGAGAAGCACTGCGTAGGCGACCGCCGTCAGCAGTGCGCCAAGTATGACTGCTATTTTTATTGTCCACTCCAGAAGCAGGTCAGTCATAGTTTTTCAGCGATTCCACTCGATGATGCCTTTGCGATAAATGTATAGGAGGCCGACCAGAAGCACGACCATAAAGACCATCATCTCGCCGTAGAAAACATACTTGAGCGGGCTGTAGGCCGGGTCTTTGAGTACGTGAGGGAAAGCGACGGCCCACGGTATGAGGAACACGGCTTCGATGTCGAAGAGCAGGAATATCATCGCCACCAGATAGAACTTGACCGACTGACGTTCGCGGGCCGACCCTACTGGCTCTACTCCGCACTCATAGGGTTGAAGTTTGGTTTCAGTCGGACGACTTCGGGCCAGAAGTCTCGGCAGTAGTATGAGGACTGAGGCTAGAGCCGTGGCCGCGAGAAATATGAGCAGGATAGGAAGGTAATTAGTTGTTGATGACTGCATGTTCGATCCCCAGCATCAGGCAGGATTCGAGCGCAAACAAAGAGCGCGCGTTGATGCTTATATCCGCCTATGACCAAGAACGAGGAATCTTATGTGCAGCGTGGATGGAGTGTCAAGTTTGACGTGCCATCGATTTCGAAGAGTGCTGCCCATTTGTGATGGCTCGTTTTTTACTATGTTGCTATGATGAGCAGGCTGAATTTCACTGGAGGATCGATCCGATGAACTGGCCGTCTTTGAGCGCATCGCCGTACTACTCGACAAAGAGGGGGCAATCTTATCTTGGCGATGCGTTGACACTCATAAAAGAAATTGAAGACGGCTCGGTGGATTTGATTTGCACTTCACCCCCTTTCGCATTGCTCAGACAAAAGCAATACGGCAATGTTTCCTCGCGCGAATATGTCAATTGGTTCATGAATTTCGCCCGCGAGTTCAAGCGCGTACTCAAGTCGGAGGGGTCGCTTGTCATCGAGATTGGCGGGAGTTGGAACAAAGGGCAACCAACCCGCAGCCTCTATCACTTCGAATTGGTTTTGCAGCTTTGCAGGACAGAAAAAGAACATGGAGCAGGATTTCATCTGGCGCAGGAGCTTTACTGGTACAATCCGGCGAAGCTCCCGACTCCTGCCGAGTGGGTCACTGTTCGTCGAATTCGGGTCAAGGATGCGGTCACTACCATATGGTGGCTCAGTCCGTCTACGAATCCCAAAGCTAACAATAGACGAGTACTCAAGCCTTATAGTGAATCCCAGCAGGAATTGATGCGCAATGGATACAAGGCGAAGCTGCGACCGTCGGAGCATCAAATAAGCACCAAATTCGATATCGACAACGGGGGTGCTATACCGCCCAATATAATAAAGGATGAGCTTTTACCGAGCGATATAGGAGCGCCAGTAAATGTGATCGCGGCGTCCAACACATCGAGCAATGACATTTATCTAAGACGATGCAGAGAAGAAGGCATCAACCCGCACCCTGCCCGATTTCCGAATGCATTGCCCGAATTCATCATCAACCTGTGTACGGAAGAAGACGACCTGATACTTGATCCATTTGCCGGTTCTAATATGACTGGATTCACTGCGGAAAAATTGAACAGAAGATGGCTCGCCTTTGAACTGAACGAAGAGTACCTGCAAGGCTCACGGTTTCGTTTTCCTGAATTAGACCCAAAGCAAAGAATGGAAATCCATTCTGAAACTCAATCGAATGCGGCAACGCAAGGAGAGTTATTCCCTGAAAAAATAAAACAAGGAAACCTTTTTGCCGATGTCATCACGCAAACCAGCGACTAGAAAAAGCCGACGCTTCACTTATGGAGACCAATTCGAGCAGGGAAAAACTCCCTTACTGGCGCTTCTGCAACTTTGTAGGGATTGCGAACCTGATCTGGCCGCCCTTCAAGAGCAATTACGAAAACAATATTTTCCCCGTCACGGCAACGCCGATAACTCAAACAAGATGGCTATGAATTGTCGTCTTTCGCTGAAAGCATACAGACTGATAGAGACTGATGAAGATCGAGGCGCAACAGAATACAAAACTACCTCGCTTGCTCACGACCTAATAAATATTGCCGAGAGTCAGAGCGAGATGGCTATGTTCAGGCGATTCGCCGCTCATATATTGACTGAGTTATATGGATTGACATTGCTCCGGCTTATTGAAAATATCCGTGCGCGCGGAGAACAGGTGTCTCTTGAATATCTTGGGGAGGAAATGAACGATCTTGGCATAAAAATTCCGCCCAACAGCACGTACATAAGCACGATGATAGGATGGCTCTCGAAATCTGGTGTTGTAGAGGCGCGTGGGTACTCGGTCAACTGGGATATTGTTTATGATCTGCTTAATGTCGATGCAGACCAAATCGATCAAATGTATGGCCTGACGACAGAGCAAAAATTCTTTCTTCTTTCAATGCTGTGTCTCGGCGTGGAAGAGTTTATACCTTCCAATAAAATTGCCAATCACACACGGAGTGTTTATAGCATCAGGCTGACAACGAAAAACCTCGTTAAGGAAGTTCTCGAACCCCTTGAAGAATCAGGATTCATCAGAGCAAGAAAAACTACCGCGGGCCGGGGCGCAAAGCCGCACGATGTCAGGTTAACGGATAAAAGCAGAAACGAGTTGCTCCAACCGATGCTCGAAAGTCTCGCTGGACTAAGCGAGCTAACCTCAGCCGATCTGAACAGAAAATTCGAAGATGTTGTCATCGATCTCGAACATACGGATAAGCACATCAGAGGAATTGCGCTGGAGTTATTCGCCGTATGGATCATCAGGCTTTTGGGACTGCGATTCAGCAAGTGGCGACTGCGCAGCTATCAGGCTACGGGCGGAGCAGAGGTAGATGTAATGGCAGCATCCGACAAGATCGTTTATAGCCGGTGGCAGATGCAGTGCAAAAATATCAAGGGCAAAGTAGATGTCGATACTGTTGCCAAAGAAGTAGGCATCACTTTTCTCACCCAAGCTGATGTTATAGCTCTTGTCACGACAGGGAGCTTCACGTCTGATGCTATCAACTATGCCAATCAGGTTACGGATAACAGCAGGTATTATGTAATCCTTCTCGATGGCAATGACATTCGCAGAATTGTTGAGGACCGAACGCGAATCGTAGAAATATTAAACATCAAAGCTCGCCGTGTATTTGCAAAAAAGGAGCTTGGGCTTGCGGATTTCGTTGAAGATGAACTGGAAACGGAAAACGATCTCTCCTAATTCCTGACGTGTTTTCATCTCGGCTCTTATTCTGTCTCTCACGGCGTTGTCAGCGCCCCGTCATCGCTCACTTTCACCGCCGATGCGCCGAAGTCTTCCATCGATAGCTGACGGATGAGCGGAATGACTGCGCCCGCAGGATCAAGCCGAGGGCCGCCTGGTTTCTCCTGCTTTGCCGCATGAATTTTTCCGCCTAAGAAAGCCCCGTCCATTGACATTCTCACTTCCAACACCAGCGAAAGTCCGAGCGGCCCGATTAAACTGAACCTGCCATAAGTGGCGAAGTTGCCCAAGGAATAAGCGATCAAGCGATTGCGATAGACTTCCATCCCTCTGACAACGTGCGGCCCGTGTCCGATTATGAGATCAGCGCCCACATCAATCATCGCACGCGAGAAACGTCTCAGATCGCCGCGATTCTCGCCGAAGAATGCCTCCGCTCCATAAGGCACTCTCTGGCGCGATGAGCCTTCGGCCCCGCCGTGAAATGAAACGATCACGATATCGTTTGCCGAGACGAGATCGCTGACTACTTTTTTTGCGTCTTCGAGGTTGTTGAGATTGTACGAAGTGCCGTAAGTGGCGAAGGCGATCAATGCTATGCGTTTGCCTTTGACCGTGAGGCGCGCGATGTCGCCGACTGCGCCTGAGTGCGCGATGCCCAGCGCGTCGAGCGTGCGCGCTGAACTTGCGCGGCCTTCCGCGCCGAAATCCATCGCGTGATTGTTGGCAAGGCTCATCACATCGAACCCTGCGTCTTTGAGATGACGGCCGTAGCGCGTCGGCACGCGGAAGGCATAACAGTTCGCCCTTCCGGGCGGACACTTGGCCGACGTTCCTCCATCGATCATCGGCCCTTCGAGATTGCCAAACGCGATATCGGCGGCCAGAAGAATCGGTTTGACTTCATCGAGCAGATTCGCTCCGTCGTTCGGCGGCAGCAGACTCGCGTCGGGGAAGGTCGAGCCGAGCATAACATCGCCCACTGCCGCAATCGTGATTTCATGGTCGCTAGTTGCGGGCGATGAAGGCGCAAGGGAACGAGCGGTTGAATCGGTCGCCGCCTTTTCAGTGGAGAGTGTTCTGCAGGCTATCGCTCCGGGACTAAGCGGAGCGAGGAAAACGACGGCGGCAAAGCCGGTGAGCAAGAGTTTCAAGAGCATCCTCCTGAGAAAAGTCAGGAGTCAGGAGTCAGAAGCCAGGAGTCAGAAGTCAGAATAAAACGACTGATCACTGACTACTGACTACCGACCACCGACCACCGACCACTGCCTGTCAATGTAGCTTCCCGACAGTGGTCTTGCAACCTCGCACAGAGTTTACCGCGGAGGTCTGGAAGCTGAGGATCCTTGCCTGCATGAGTTAAAAGTCCGGGTTTTGCGCGTGACGCCGGCACAGGCAAGCAAGGATCTTCAGCTTCCATCCTTGCAACGGCCCCCGCTTTGAAAGACGGAGATAAGACTTATCGCTCTGTAAGCAGCCGTTTGATGCACGGGATTGAGCGAGATAGTCTGAATTATTGCTGATATCCTCTCAGAACATTTTCCAACTCTTTAGGAGTCTTGTATCCCGCTTTCTTGGCCGCCTTCAAATAGTCGGCGGCGGGCTTGAAGTTCCGCAGCCCGCACTGCGCAAGGGCCAGATAGTAGATCAACTCGCCCTGCTTGTCTTTCTTGAGTTGTTCGACCTGCGGCTCGATCAATCCGGCGATAGCGGCGTATTGCCGCTGTGGCTGGTAGATGGTGACGAGCAATCGCACAACCTGATGACGCTCCGGCCCTGATACGGAACTGATGAGCGATTCGAGATGGCGCTGGGCCAGGAGGTCGAGTTTTTCTTTGATGAGCAACTCGCACAACGAGAGAGCGGTTTTGGCTTCCAGCGGCTTCTTGATCGGCCCTGCTTCCAGGAGCCGCAGCCAGAGTTTCGCCTGCTCCGCAAAAGGATGTTGCGGCGCTTGCTCGATGACCGAGGAGAAGCTGGCTTTTGATGCAGGCACATCGCCTGCGAGGTATGCGGCGCGAGCCATCTGATAGCGAGCTTTGATATCAGCAGGGTTTTTCTGCGCCAGAGGCGTGAGCAACTCAACTGCCTCCGCCCCTCTTTCTGCAAGTATGTAGATTCGCGCCAACTGTAGCGTGACCTCCGGATCGGCTCCCTGAGCCTGTTTCAGGACTTCAATCGCTTGATCCGGCTGGCCGCGCGAGATGAGCAAATCAGCGAGATTGACTCGATCCAGATGGCTCGTCGCAAATCTCGCAAGCAACGCGCGGTAAGCCCCGACAGCCTCGTCCATCTGTCGGCCAGCAACGTATGCCTCGATCAGTTTACGGCGCGCGTCAATGGATGCGGGATTGCTCTCGACCGCAGCTTGAAGCTGAGATACGGAAGGGCGGCTGGCAAGTTCCTTGTTGATGGCGACGAGCAAATCCTTGGACCAGTCCTTCGTACCGGCAAAGCCGAGCAATCCCATCCGCGACAGGCGTATGTTGCGCACTTCCAGGCGATATTGACCATTCGCTTCAGGGTCAATCCAAACCTGCACGATCTCCCCGGAGACCCCGCGCGAACGCCCGCCTTCGACGTAACCGAGCGCCTGGTCTTCATAGTTGATGGTTAGCTCCAGATTGGTGAATGACTGTGTAACGCCCGCGTAAATGACCGGAAACGGCAGCGTCACGACGATGCTGTGAACATTGCCGCGCGCCTTGTACTTGCTGCGATACTTGGGCATCTCCTGCGTGTCAGCCTGAGCAGACTTTGAGGAATCCTGGGCCAATGAGGTGGTAGAAGTTGCCAGAATGACAGTTAAAGCAACAACCAGAATCCATATCCCCTTTTTCATGTTTGTCTCCTTGATTGTCATTGTTGCGTTGAAAGAGGGAAGCGTAATGGAAAACGCTCGCCCGTCTTTTGGTTGACAATTTCTCCGACAACGAGAGTCGAAAACCGCAATGTCTTGGTGTCTTTCGGCAGGTCGAAGAAAATTGCGCCTTCAATCTCCTCTCCGGGAGCCAGAGTTACCTGGGCGCCAATGGCTGCGGCCAGGACAGATTTTTGAAGCTTCTTTTTGCGCGATCCTTCGCCGATGGCTCGGATGATGCCAGCTTCGGCAAAAGCAGGGCCGCTGCCTATCTTCCACATCAATTTGTCGTAAGCCCGCTGCGGTTCGAGCGATGCCAACTGCGCGTCAAACTCTGTGCGGATGGTTATATTGGAACGTTGCAGGCTATAGGTCACGTCTTTCGATTCATTCGTCAGCGTAAGGACGATGGCGCATAGCCCGCGCGCCACGATGTCATGCTGGAATACCTTTTCGGATTCCTGTTTGGTTTCAATGAGCCGCACCGCGCCCGTCAGGGTCTGGTTTTGAGGAGTCTGATCCTGGGTCGGCGCTGCGATGGCGGCGAGTTTGACCGCTGCTGTCGAAAATGAAACCAGCAGCGCGAGCAGGGTGATGATCTTATGCACTCGTGGCATGATTATCCTCCTTCGTTGCCGGAGCTATATGACCGGCTGAAAACGAACAGCAAGGGAATCGCTCCCCCTGTTTCAAAACCGCGCGTGAGATGATAACCCTCTCAGGCTCGTTCAAATTAGCGGCAGCCTGCCTGTGGTTTGTTTACGAGTGATAGACGCGGATTCCTTGCCGCCGCGATTGCTGGTGTATCGGCAACGCTTGTTGGCAGTATCACTCTTCATCTCTTCTCAAGAGTAATCGGCAAATGGAGAACATTACTCATTGTTTTGGCTATCTCAATTTGCCCATTGGCCAGCCTTTCAATGCCTGAACCGATGTACAAGTTGAAGTAACCACTACCTGAAGCTTCATGTACCACCTGGCCATTCATTTCCATGTAAAAGGGTTTGCCGAGACTCTTTGTCAAATTCTGTTGATAGCTTTCCGCCGGGGCTGTCTTGTCCCTTTCCAGTTTTATTTCTATGGCTCCGGACGACTGACTTTTCCCGCCCTCGAAAACGTATTCAACTGAGAGGCTGAGGCGTTCGGCATTAGTATCGGTTGCCATCTTCTCCAAACTGGCCTTCGTACCGGCATCCGCTTTCAACACGAGACCGATGGTGAATTCCTCCCGGTTGGACATCCTTTCACGGTAGATGGGTTTTACAATCTGAATATCGCCTTGCCAGTTTTCTGGAATCAGAGTGACGGAGAGTCTGGCATTTTTTTTCGACTTGGAATAAAACAGGACGCGGATGTCTCCGCCATACTCTTCTATCCGAATCTCACTCGTTTTGCTCAAGTCAACATCGCCGCCATATAAGAACACGATCTCGCCAGCCGGTATCGAGGTAGGTTTCTTCTTATCCTTATCAATTCTCTGAATCTTCAACTCCGGGTCACCAAGCGTTCCGGACAAAAGCGATTTCATACCCGACACCCGCAGCCTCCTCAAATCGCTTCCTGCCATCCATTTAATATCGGATAGCCTTATTGAGGTTTCGCCCGATGAGGTCAACAGCTTGATTGATTGCTCGGCTTCGAAGACGCCGCTTATGCTTGTGCCATCCTTTTTCACAATGACTGCGCCTTGAGCATTAGACACGCAGAACACCAGCAGGCAGCAGGCAGCAATCCAGCCCGGTACTTGATGGAATTGTTTTTTCTCTCTGAGAGCCATGACCCCTCCTCACTTTTCGTTAGCTGTCATCATTTCTTCAGTGTCACCCCGTCATCGTAGACCAGCACCACATTGTGAACGTATTGGCTGTTGAACAGCGCGGTCTCTTGAGGATGGCCCGGAAAGGGAATTCGTTTGTAGTCGGTGTGAGTCCTTTTGTCGCCGTAATCGTTTGCATATTTGTAAATGCGGCGACAGCCACAAGCCTTCGCCATGTTTTCCAGGATTTCCTCTTCCGTTGCGCCGCCGTAAGCGCTTCTTGCCGCTGCGATTGAAATGCTCATCGGTGTTCTCCTTTCGCAAACTTGCGACAACTCTGCTCGAAGCAAGAGTCAACGAGGGTCTTCGTCCCAAACGACGAACCAGTCCTTTTCGCAATTTGGGCAGTGAACGAGAAGGCGATATGCTCCGGGCGCTTCGTCCGTGCGTTCCTTGGTTTGGAAATAGAAAGGGACCATATCGCCATTGCGAGGCCAGGTGGTCGCAGCATTAGTATTCGAGCAATATGCGCAACGTAGCTGATTTGCAAACTGGCTGAATATCATCAGGAACCTGCTTCTGCTTTCAATTCGAGCGATGAAAAATAGAGGCGCAGGCGGTCAGCTTGCACTGCGCCTCTTGAAACAGCCACACCCGTGTGTGGCTCCCCCAATCGAGCATTAGGGTTTGGTGAATCGGAATTCGTTTCTCGATGATAATCCGCCTCCGGTTCGCACAGTGAGGGTGACGGTCTGCCCGGAAGAAATTTTCTTGGCCAGCTTCTTGCCCTTGAGTTGCGTCGTCGGGTTTTCCGGGACTCTCTTCGTAGTCCGTTGAGTGCCGTCCATGAATATCTTCGTGTTGTTGTCGAAAAACCTCCCTTCGACGATCAGGTGCTTTCCGCTCACGAAAGCGCCCGTCACCTCAGGCAGCGGAATGGCTCCCGCCGATTGCATAGCCTGCATCGCCATCACTATTCCTGCGCCCGTGTCTCTATCCGTGCCGGGAGTTTCGATATCGAGCGCGGAGGAGAGCATCGCAGTCCTGACCTGATTGGCCGAGATCGTTTGTAGCGAGGAACTGTTGTTGGCCGATCTGAGGAGCGCGGCTATGGCTGCCGCGTGCGGGGCCGCCGCCGATGTTCCAAAGAAAGGATTGAAGCCCGGAGCCGCGCACATAACGCCGTCAGCGGCGGCGATGTTCGGCTTCTGGCGCACCAGCCCGCCCGTCGCCGAGACATTGCCCGGAGTTATCGGGCTGCCGTCTGCGTTGAAGAGAAATCTTCGCGGGCCGTCTGAACTGAATAATTCGGCTGCCTCCGTGCCGTTGAATATGCCTCCCGGCCCGTTGGCATCGAGCGCCCATACTGCGGCAGTCGAGAGCGCGTTTTCCGCCGCGCTGTGACCGAAGGTCGCGCCGTTGGTGCTGAAATTCAGCCTGCCTGCTCCGAACATGCGCAGCGAAAGAAAGCGCGGGTTCCCCATAAAGAGATTCACGACTATGCGCTCGCCCGAAAACACAGGGCCGAGTCCTTCTATCGCATCGTCATTGCCATCCTGAACATCGACGGAGAAATCGACGATGGTCGAAAGCGTTGAGTTGAAAACAACCATGTCGTAATCGTTGCTCGACTGGCCCAGAGGGTCGCCCCACTGCAAAATAGCCGCCCCTGAAGTGCCGGTCATCGCCCGGTTGGTCGGATCGCCCAGTCCGCCGCCCCAGTCGTGCAGCGTGTTGGTCGCGCTGATGGCTTTGTAGTCTCCTTCCCATGCGGAAGCAGTGCCGTCATTTTTATTACCCGCATTTCCTGCCGACGAAAAATACAGCGCGCCGTCGGCAGTCACATCCTTGACCGCCTGAATCGGAAGTCCGCCGTTGAAGGGCGACACGACTGAAGCCGCCTGTCCGTCCTGAAAAGGAGTTTCGTTGAGATAAACCACATCATCGACGATGATGTCGCATCCGGCAGTGCGAAGGTCGCGGATATTTTTTGCGAAGTTGGCTATGCCTCCCGATGCGGTGGCGAAGAAAAGCTGCGCGCCCGGCGCGAGGTCGAAAACTATTTCGAGCATCGCGCAGCCTTCGTTCCCCGTCCCGGCCTGACCGGGCAGTACGTTTACGGTCGGCGGAAGATCGCCCGTCGATTGCAAATTGGCCAGCGAGTTGACTCCGTCAGAGATGACGCCGATCTTGATTCCCGTGCCGTTGTAGCCGAAGAAATTGCGCGCTTCCATTGCGCGATGCGCTGTGTCACCTTCCGAACGGTTCGTCATCGCGGGCGACAGGGATTGAGCAGCGTCCTCGGCTTTGGCCTGCCGAGCTTTGGCGATGAGCGCGGGCAGATTGGAGCGCACCCTCCCGGCGCGCGTGTTGAAACTCGGATGAATTCGCCCCGTAGACCAGACGATGAACTGCGCCGCCTCGCGGACGCTTATTATTTCGGGCAATGCGGCTATCTCTTCGACGTGATCGAGGCTGATGCGAGCGCGGATGTTTCCTTCGACTGTCGTGAGAATTTCCGCGTCTCTACGGTCAAGCTCGCGTCGGAGATCATCTTCGATATCTCGTCCGCCCGAAGTCCACGCGCGCAGATCGACTAAAACTTTGCCGTCCGGTTCAGGCTCTATCGCGCTGCGAAATGAAACCACTTTGTCGGTTATCGGCAGACCGCGACTGACTTTGGAAGAGTGCCAGAGGCGAGAGCTTATCTTGCGCTGCGCGGGGGTGCGCGAAGCCTTTTCTTCCATAAGCGATTGCAACTGAGCCAGCGCGTCGGGCGCAATCTTCGCCTCGATAACTTGCGGAGCCGCATCCGCCCGCAAGAAGGAGAGGGTTGAAAGCAGAAGCATCAGACAAACCGAGAGAGCGACTGATGATTTGCTGATGAGGCGATGGGAGAAATTCACGTTGGGGGTTTTCATGTCTTTTACTCCGTTTGAAGTTTTTCACACGAATCCCGTTTAATTGCGCAAGCTATGCCCCTGGGGATTATGCGCTCGGCGCGATGAAACGGAATCGCATACAGGCCGGTTGGGCGAAAGCATTCGGCCCGTCCGACAGAAAAGGCTTATGCATCGGGAAGAGTTTTCACCCTCCGGCATTCGAGAGGCCGGAGATGGTTTTATCTGCGATCACGATCTGCTTCAGCGGCATCTTTGAGAAGACTTTTTCCTGAGCAGGGGCCTTCAAAGTGGCAATCGCGTTGGCAAGCAGGATGATGAAAGCCATCAACGCTGCAAGGATCGCGCGCCTCCTGGGTTTTATTTCCAACTCAAGTGATCGCGTCATCGACCGACCTGAAAACACATGTGACCTGATGACCATTCTTCTCAACCTATAAGATACAAAGCAGCAGAAGAAGGTTTTCGTCTGCGCTCACCCTTATAGTGCAGGCCGGAGGCTTTTTATTTCATGCTTTTTTTCGTGACGCGGAAAGGATAGTTCGCAATCGGCGCGGGCTGGCCCGTCTTCGAGATGCCTTCCAAAGCGAGAAGGTATTGGCCCGGAGGAAGGGCATCGGAGCGGAATTGGATGGCAACGAGGTTATGCTTATTGGGCCTGAGACCGCCTTTGCGCAGGAAGTGTCGGTCATCTTTTTGAATCGTCGCGCGATAAGTTTCATACTCGGCGCCGCCTTCCAGATCGAGCAATATCGATAGCCGTTTCTGCGATCTATCGGTGACGACCTCATTCGAGTCCGTCGAATCCGTTTCGCCCCTTTGCGCCGCGGCAAGTATGAAAATAGCCGGGTTTATCTCCACTCCCGGTTCATCGGATTTCGCAGGATTGATTGAATCAGTCGAGCTTTTCTCTCTTGCGTCGCTCTGATGTCCGGGGGGCGGAGTCGGTTTTGAGTCTGTCGGGGACTCATTTTCAACTTTATTTTGAGACTCTCGTTGTGTCGCGTAGAGGGCTTTCGTTTCTTCGAGCGCGCGGCGAAGTCGGCGCATCTCCGCAGTAAGGAAAATGGTTGGCACGATCACGAGCAGCACGAGAAGGCAGGCCATCACGACCGTCCGCCACACAGGGCGCGCGGTTGCTGGTGCGAAGAGGGGGCTTGTGGTTCGCAATATCTCCTGAGGCCAGTTGCTGCGAAGCGCCTGACGCAGCGAGTTTGTTTCTTCGAGCATCTCGACGCACCTTTCGCAGTTGATGAAGTGCATCTCGAAGAGGGCGCGCTCCTGAGCCGAGAGCTTACCCATCAGATACAAGTCCCCTATATTGTTTTCATCGATATAACGATGATCCATAAGACATCCCCGTTCAGTAAAGTGTAACCTATAACTCGATTATTTCACCTCTCTGAAAAAAAAGGCAGGGAGAAACGAATAACCCCCAGGACGCGTTGTCAGGCCGGTCGCCGATCATTTGCCGGAGACCATCTTCTCGTACAGCTTCCTGAAATGTTTGCGCGCCCGGAATATGATCAGATTGAATTGCTTTGCGGTCAATCCGAGATCGGCGCAAACCCGTTCCTTGTTCTCTTCGGCTATGTAAAATCGATAAAGCGCCTGACGTTCCCTTTCAGATTCCATATAGCCGAGAACTCTGCGGACGAGAGCCGCTTTTTCCTTTTCCAGCACCATGTCCAACTGATCGGGCGACGAATCGGCCACATCTTCGGCCTCTTCGAGATTTGATATCTGATGTGTGCGCAGTTTCCTGAAATGGTCGGTGACGAGATTATGCACTACCTTCCAGATGAAGGCTGGAAGTTTACCCGGCTCGCGCAGTTCTCCGTTTTTAATCTTCTGAAAAGTTATTCTGAAGGTGTCCTGGCAGAGATCGGCGGCAGCCGGACTGTTGTCGGTCGCATGATTGAGAATGATAGCCACGCCGCGACGGTACTTGAGAAACAATTCTTCTTCCGCGCGCTCATCGCCCGCCATCACCCTTGCCACAATCTCGGCTTCGACCTTTGCGTCTATTACGCTGAAGACTTCCACTGCAAGCCTCCGGTTCGAATCATCTCACCGCGCGAAATTTTCGCGCTCACTCCGACTGGCCGACGATCAAAAACGGCGACCAGTAATAGGGATGCCGCTCCGCCTTGTCGCTTCTAATCATTTCCATCTTCGCCTGACGCAGCGAGGCGACAGGGCCGCGTTTCGCCGCAAGCTGCTGATAGAAGCGACGCATCAAACTGGCGGCGGAAATATCGCTCACGCTCCAGAGGCTTACGACAACCGAGCGCGCCCCGGCGTAGAGGAAAGCCCGCGCAAGTCCGACCACTCCCTCGCCTCCTGTCAGTCGCCCGCGTCCGGTCTGGCATGCGCTCAATACCACCAACTCACAGTGCATTTCAAGTCCGGCGATTTCTTCTGTGTCCAGAAACCCGTCTTCCGTCGGGTCCCTGTCGAGCGTGAGAAGAATACCTGATCGCGACGGGAACCGCTCGTCTATCAATCCGTGAGTCGCAAAATGCAATCGACGACACCTGGTGAGAGACTCTCGCTTGAGCGCATCTTCCGTCGCAGCGCGACCGAGATAAACCCGTCGCTGGTCGGAAGGGAAGAGATTGCTGATCGAAACGACCTCTCCATTCGTGCCGGGCAACTGCTGGAGGCGATAGTCGACCCAACTGCCGGAGAGGGCTTCCGCGCCAGCGGCTGCGCCGGGAGGGCCGAAGTCAGGATCGCCGAATGCTATGAGTTCTATCCGGCCATCCGACTGAGCATCCAACTTCGATTTTTCGAGCGCCGCCAGCACGCTCGCCGATGGGGTGTAATCGATATCGTATTGCTCGACAAGGTATCGATTGGCGGAGACGAGCGTCTCGAAGGGCAGATAATAAAGCAGGCCGTCGGGCGCGAAACGGAGGCGACGGGCCGAAGAGAATTTGTCCGCGAGCTTGCCGAGCAGCATATCGAAAAGCTCGCTGGCCATCTTTTTCTGCTCGGCAAGTTCGCGAGGGAGTCGAAAGCTGTTCGGACGCCTGGCAAGCAGCGTTGTATAACGCTGGACTGATTCTTCAATCTCTTTGCGCGCGGGCAGGGTGACACACGCGAATCGCTCCTTTGAGATGAGCCAGACGTGCGAGCGATTTTCTCCCAGAAAGAACTCGATCAGAACTTCGCCCGCGCGCAGAGTGTCCTGCGCCTGCTTGAGGTTGACTGTGGCGGTGAATCGGTGCAGACGATTCATTTCGTTTTCGAAGCGGATTTCTTCACGCTCACTCTCGGCTTTTTTCAATTCCTCTTCGAGTTGCGCTTTTTGCTGGGGATTGAGTTGATCAGAGCGCCATTTAGTAGTCATAGAAGAGATTTTTTTTGAAATCTCTTCCAGCGATTGACCTTGATCGGATGTTGAAGGCGGTTCCTTTCCGGCGCGCTTTTGAGCGATCAGGTCGAGAGTCGCTCTCGCTCTGGCGTTTTCTGCTACTTTGAACGCTTCTTCAAGATTGCCTTCTTCTATCAGCATATCGGAAAGCTCGCGGTAGGCGGCCTGCTGATCTTCGAGTAGGGCGACTCTGAAAGCATCTACTGAGAGACTGAATCGCTCTTTCTCAGTTTGGCTGTAGGAAAGCCAGTATGAAGAAAGTGCTTTCTCTTTTTCTCCCATAGCTCGTTGCGCTCGCGCCCGAGCGATATAGGCCCGCCATCGGAGTCCTCCTGATGTAGTGGGCTTGCTCAGATTGAGCGCCTCTGCCGCGCACGCGAGAGCTTTCGCGGGGTCTGAAGCAAGATGCAGATCGCTGAGAAAGCACAACAGCAAAGACTGTTTCTGCTGATCGCTTTTGCTTTGCCTGTAAAATGACAGGGCATCCTCGAATGCCTGACGCGCCTGGGTCGTCTGACCTTGCTTGCGCCAAATCTGACCGATGAAGAGCAGCATCTCGGCTTCGGCCTCCCGACTTCCTGACTGTCGGGCCATCGTTTGCGCCCGACTGAGATAATCCTGCGACTGATGTTTTTTTCCTTCGTCCGCACAGACGGCAGCAAGTCCCGCGAGCGCAATCGAGCAAGCCGCCAAATCTTTCTGATCCTTTGCGGCGTCGAGAGATCGTCGGAAGTAATCGCCCGCAAGATGGAATTGATGAAAGCGCAGATAAAGCGCGGCTGTGGAATTGAGCGCGGCCACTTTTGTCTGAGGCGGGAGGGATGGAAATTTGAGCAACCGCTTGTAACACTGAAGCGCATGCTGCCATCGCTCTGCTTCCCGATAAGATTCGCCTGCGCGAAGCAGCGCTTCGATTGCGCGGTCATTCCGGCGCGACTGCTCCCAGAGGCTGACAGCTTCAAACAATTTCATCAGGGCCGCTCTGTGCCTGCCCGTCTCGAACGAAGAGAGCGATTCCGTGTAGAGAGATTCGGCATCCGCCGCTCGATCAGTCGGGGCGGGTCTGGCGGGCTGCTGCCCGCTTGCCAGATAGATCGTCGATGCGACTATGAGCGCGCTTGATAGCAGCGCCGGAAATCGGGGCTGAATCATATTCTAAGGATACCGCCAGTTGGTTTTGGGCGGCGGGATTATAGCACACATCGCAGGGACGGATGCAGCGCAAATGAAAGGCTCTCTCCGAGAAATATGAAAACCAAAGAGAGCCTTTGAGGCGGGGGCTTAACGTCGGAGGGTGTCAGAATCGAAGTGATCGCGCGGGAAGTCGGGATTGATTTCGATCTTCGAGAAGATCAGTTCATAAACCAGTCCTTCGCCTATCGACATCCGTTCGATGAACGGGAGTAGAAGCTCGCCCGACTCTCGATAATCGGCAAACTGAAAAACCTTGTCGTTTATCTCCACTCGGCGAATGAGTCCCGCGTGATCCGTGTAAACGATCCAGTCGCCTTTGTCAGTCGTGATTCTGAATTTGTCGAGCGCGCCCGCTCGCCCTTCGGCAATCGCCACTGAGCCTGCGCAGGTGCGCAGAAACGGCAGCAGTCCGAAAGTATCGACGTTGGAACGCAAGGCCCGCAAACGACCATCGTCTGATCGAAGCGAATAATTTGTGTCATCGCCTTTCGGTCTCGATACGGCGTCGAGCCTGAGGCCATCGAACATCTCAGCGCGAGCGATCTCGCCTGACGAGTCGAGGGAATCGCGACGAAACTTCTCGCCATCGACCGAAAGCGTCAGGCGCCGTTCGATGAACTCGGTCGGAAAAGTCGTCATCAACCGCACGGCTTCGACGCGGTAGGATGCGGCTCGGGCTATGGCAGCCCGACCGCCGTGGGCATCAAACGATTTTTCAAACGCGGATTGTGCATCAATCTGCGCGTCGATTCGCGCCTGCTCCTGAGAATGAGCGTCGCTCCCGGAAAAAGAGATCAGCAGCCAGATAACGACCGGGGCGACTGCAAAGAGAGTGTGAGTCAATTTTTTCATAGTAAGTTCTCCCCATAAGGCGACCGGATGAAAAACCGAACCCGGTCGCGGATTGTGTGAAAAGGTCGAGTGGCGATTCGTCGCCGGATTTTGTCGCTGAATCGAGGTTTACTGGCCGATGCAGTCTTCGACGCATGCCTCATATTCGAGGTCGCAATTATTCGAACCCTGACTGTTAATGCATTGCTCATAGGCTCTCAAGCACGCCTGGATACACTCCACCTGTCCGAAAGCATTCGACGACCCGAAGGAACCAATGACGGCCAGCGCCGCCACAAAAACCAAAAGGCGAAATTTGCGCATCGTTTTCATTTTTACTCTGCTCCTTGAAATGAAGAGACATCGCGCGCAGATGTCTCCTTTGGCGAGCCGGAAGAAGCGATCCTTCCGCGCATCGCCTTTCACTCGTTATGTGCGAAATGCACTCAAATCATTTCACGGAAAAATAAAAAGGCAGGATAGAGAAAAGTATTCGAAGCTCAACGCTTCACTACGCTGAAGGAATAATCCTCGACATTTTCTTTTGCGCCCGACGCGCCGACTCCCGCGAGCGTCAGCGTGTAATCAGCGGTCGCGAAGAGATCGGCGGCCAGACTGAGTATGACGATTTTGCCCGAAGCCGTGCGTTTTACGCGCGGCGCGCTCTGCGCGGGTATGTAATCACCGCCGACCATTTTGAGGTGAACGGCGTAGCTGGCGTATTCGACCAGACTCGTGACTATGAGTTCGAGCCTGACGAGTTTCGCCTCCGGTTGAATGACGAGTTTCTTAGGCGCTCCCGCTCCTCGGACAGAGCCTCCGCTGATGACGAGCGAAGCGATTATCGATTGTCTCTGTTTCAACCGGACAAGCTCATCTTCTAGCAGACCTCGCTCGCGTTCTTCGCGCTCAAGCTGTTCCCTCAACCGATCGGCGCGCAATCGTCGCTCATCGAGTTGGCGTTGCAATTCCTGCTCGTTTTCTTTGAGAGCGGCCCTCTCCGATTGCGCGCGATCGAGCGTATTGCTCAACCTGACGGTCTGGACGAGCAGGGCGGGAGCGGCAACGAGCAGGATGATCGAGGCGGCTGCCAGCGAGATTCTGACTGCCGGTTTTTGAAGTCGCACGGAGGCAAGCAAAGACTGCCACAAGGAAAGCCGGTTTTCGCGCGGGGCGATGCGCTCGCGGGAGAGATGCCCTATCAACGAGCTTGAAAATTCCACTCGCCTGCTGAGATGGGGAGAATCGAGATAAACGACTTCTATGCCTTTGCGTTCGCGGTCGGAGAGGCGGCCCTGAAGGTAATCGCGAATGAGTTCCTCTTCGAGAGCATGCAACTCTTCGAGGTAGTCGGGGTCGAGGAAGAATCGCTCTTCGACTCTGGCCCGTTCCTCGTCGGTCATCTCCCCAAGCAGATATCTGACTATCAGTCTCTCGCGATCCGTTCTCTGGCGCACGGCTAATTGCTCCGTCTCATAGTGCAAAAAAAACGTGGTTCATTTCATCGCTTTTTGCAGTCATCATAGCATACCTCAAGTTTCTTTTTGATTCTATGTATTCGAATCCGCACGCCGTTGCGCGAGATGCCTAAATCTTTCTCAAGGCGATCATCCGCATCGAGAAACCATCTTTCGATCATCTCCCGTTCTTTCGGGTCGAGGCTTTCGAGGCATTCCTTCAGGCATGCATCAAGGTCGTTGGGAGCGGGGATGATCGGAGGCGAGGCGATCTCCTGCAATAACTTCTCGCTTCTTATATTTTTTCTCACATATTCGCGATACACGTTTTTGGCCACGCCATAGGCGAACATGCGCGGGTCTTCTTTTTCTATCCGCGTTCCTCTTCTGATCTGCTCGATCACTCGCGAGAAGACTTCAGCGGCGAGGTCTTCCACGTCACGGCATCGTCTTCTGCCGAAGTATTCGATCAGCGCGCGGCGAAGCTCATGATACTTCTCTTCGGCGCGAACAGGATCAGGGTCAAGCCAGTCGTTATCTGAACTCATCATCAAGGGGCCGGACGTTTTCGGCGGACAATATCAACGCGCGAAAGAGCCGGAAGAGAGAAGCGATCCCACTCTGATGTTTGCTTCGAGGGCGAACAGGCATTATGCGACAGGGCTTGAGGCAAACTCAACAAATTAAGGAAAGGAGTATGGTGGAGCGGGAGACCCACCCCACGGAAAACTTACGGGCGAGGCGGTCCGATATAACGTTGAGGATCGACGGGCTGATCGTTTTCGCGAACTTCATAATGCACGTGCGGGCCGGTTGATCGCCCTGTGCTTCCTACATTGCCCACCTGATCGCCGCGCCTGACACGCTGTCCCGCTTCGACGGTTATCTTCGACAGGTGGCCGTAGCGCGTGGTGATGCCGTTGCTGTGATAAATCACCACAGCGTTTCCGTAGCCCCCGTGAGGCGCGGCCCATATGACTATTCCGTCGGCGGTGGCCATGACGGGAGTGCCGAAATCGACGGCGATATCGAGACCCTCGTGATTCTCGCGACCTTCTCCGCTGAACGGATTATGCCGGATGCCGAAGTTGTCCGTGACGTAACCGTTGACGGGCAGACCCCTAGGGATCGAGGCCATGCGGAGTTGATTGTCGCGCAATCGATCCGATATGCGGCGAAGGTCGCGCTCAAGCGTATCGGCTGCGCGGTCAATCGAGTTGATGGTTTCAGGCCCGCCTATTCCGGGCTGTTGATCTATCTCCTGCGCTTCTTCCATGTTGGCTTTCCGGGCAAGCTCCTGCGACATATCCTGAATGTAGGAAATCTGTCCTTTGAGCTTCGAATATGAGCTTTGATAGGCGTCGTTTTCGCGCTTGAGTCGCTCATTTTCGGATTTGGCGGAAAGGTATTCGAGGTTGAGGGCCTCGTGTCGAGCCAATCGGACTAGAGCCACTACGACGAGCAGCGCGACGAGTGAGAGCGCGCCGCAGGCCATGTAAAGCAGTTTGTAATCGATCTGGAACCGACGAACTCTCGATGAAGCGTTTGGAGCGATGATGAGCGTGAACTGGCTTCTATCTTTCGACACTTAGCATCTCCTGCTCTGATTTCAGAGTATGGGAATAGTTGCTAATGTCCCACAGCAACTCCCGCTATTGCTTTTAGCTGCCAGCCTGTAATTGATTAGGCGGATTTTTCTGCCCAAAGCAGACGGCAGGCTACCATACCGATTTGCTTTTGGCAATAGCGATTCCCCGGCCAAAAGCCAGCTATAAGAAAATCGCAACATTTCACGACGCTTGCGGGAAAAGATAGGGGCGAAGATAGAGGCGGCGCGGTGATAAGGCTATGAGTGCGTGATGATCGCCGCGCCGCCCTTTGAGAGAGGGTATTCAATTTGATGACGGCCTTCGACTACTGCGTCTGTTGAGCGCGATTGGGAGAAACGAGTCGGTATACTCCCCAGCAGATGAGCGCGAGTATGCCTATGAGAAAAACCGCTTTCAAAATCCACCAGGCAATGGCCAGCAGCACAAACAGGAAGCCGAGTATCTTGGCTGCGATCACCAGCGCCAGTATCGAAAGCACCATGCCGATAACAAGTTTGATGAAACTCATAACTACACTCCTTTCCATTGTCAAAAACGACGCTAGTTGACGCCGCTTCGAATTTGAGCCTGACGAGAACCGGCGGCCTGAAGAGTGATATCTTTGAAAGAAGTTCTCAATCTTACCCTCGGCCCGTCAGTTCCGAAAACCGCCAGAAGATTATTGCGCGAAGGTTGAGCGATGTTGTTGAACCCGACGGGGCGCACTCGTCCGTTTTCGCTTTCGGCATCGATTTGAAACTGACTCGATTCGGGAAGAGTCAATCGTATTTCGCCGTGAGAGTTTTCAACATCGATGTCAGCCGTAGGCTGAGAGGCCGAGACGAGCGTCACGTCGCGATAGCTGGTTTGCACTCTCAGACCCGAATAAAAGTTTCTGACTGTCACTCCGCCGTGCGATGTCTCGACTTCGACTTTGCCGCGCATCTCATCTGCCGTGACCGCGCTCCTCTGAGCGGCGACGGTCGCTTCGCCCGCAATCAAGCGAAGGCGGATATCGCTGTTGGAAGAAACCACGTTGAGATCGCCCGTTATCTCTTCGGCCTGCACATCAGAATAAGGCGCATCAATTATAACATCTCCCGCGCGCATGACCTTCACGCTGCCATGTTCGGTTCTGATCGAAGCACGGCTTTGAAGGCTCTGCGCGGCGATCTTGCAAAACGGCGCGTTTATCTCCACGTCTTCGGCGATATCGCGGACAGTGACGCTGCCGTTGCTCCCTGTGAGCTTCAAAGCGCCCTGCACCTGGCTCACCTGAGCGCGCTTGGCTCCCGTGATATTGGCATTGCCGTTGACGTTCGCAAGGTCGAAATCCGAATGCGTGAGCGACAACTCGACATCGCCCGTGACGCCATTGATCGAAGCCTTGGCGTAGCTTGCCCTCACCGCGAGCGGAGACGCGATCTGGCTGGCTGAGACGCGGCCATAGCTGTTGTTGATCTCAAGGTGCGTCGCACCGGGCAGTTCTATCTGCAAGCTTGTGGTGAACTGTTGAGCGATCTCGTCGCGGTTCGTTCTTATCTGCCAGCCGTCTTCAGTCTGTTCTATGACTATCTTTATCTGATCGGCTATTTTTCTCGCGTCATCTTCGCTCCACGACCGCACGCCTTTCGAAAGCGTGGCTCGCAGGATAGAGGCTCCGCCAGTAACCTTCACATCGCCGTAGCTGTTGCTGACAATCACCCGACTCTGCGGACGGAAAGCGGGGACTTCCACTGCCTGATCGGTGAAAGAGTATTCCTGCCCGACGACCGAATCGCGCAGATTGCCCAGGAACCCATCGAGACGAAGCGCGGAGAGCATAGAAGGGCTGTTGCCCGCTATGCGACCTGCGACCACACCGGTCGCTACTATCAACAAAATAGCAATGATGCGAACCGTTGTGAAGACGCGCGGCGGCGGGCCTTCGCTTTCGCGGTGCGAGTAATAGCGCACAAGTTCCACTCCCGCGAACACGCCGAGCAGCAGCAGCCAGTAGCGGCCATAAATACGCAGGCCGTTGAGTTCAGGATGAATTCGATTGGCAAACCACAGCACGCCGATGAAGATCAATAGCATGCCGCTTACGGGCGAACGGGGCTTGCGCTCGACCGCGTAACTCATCACGCGGACGACTCCTGCCGAGATCAAAATGAGAGGGAGCAATCGGGCGAACCATCGCGCCACATGGCCTGCGCCCGACGGTATGAGCAAAAAGGAGAATCCCGCCGCAATCAGCAGCAGCCCGACTATCAAAAACCACTTTCCTCTTTTGCGCTCACAAGCCACAGTTCACCTGTAATCGTGACGCGAAGCTCGCGCCGTGTCCTCTGTCCGGTCGGGGAAGCGGCCCGGTATGAGCGGGTAAGGCGGCGCAGGCTGGTGACGCGGCTCATAGCCCGCGCGCGAACGCTTGAAATATCGGGTGAGCAGATACCCGCCCAGAAAGATGAGCGCCACCGGCACTAACTTCCTGAAAGAAATCGAAAGCCCCAAAGGATGCGCTCTCTGAATGACCAATATGAGACCGGCCACTATCAGTATCAAGCCTATCATAGGAGCGCGACGGACGAGCGCCTGCTTGAATCTCTCTTCCAGTCGCTCCGCGCTTTCGCCCTGAGCTATCTGCTGCGCGCTGCGATATGCATCGAATATCGAGTAGAAGTAAAAGCCTACTCCCGCAAGCGCCACCACAGGCAGAGAGCCTGACAGATAAAACACGCCGACGATGGTGATGAAATGCGCGACGGCCTTGACGTTCTGGCGGTTGTAAATCGCGCCGAGTCCCGGAAACAGAACTGCGCAAAGGGCCGCAAGCCACGCTTTGTTTTTCGGACTCGCCGCGCGATAACTGCGCGACAGATATTCAATGCCCAGAACTATACAATCCTGACAATAAGGATAGCCTTTTATACGATGATCGCACGCGGCGCAAAGCGGTCGCGCGCAACTGGCGCAACGAGAGCGGGCCGCATTCGTCGGGTGATAAGAACAGTGCATAATTAAACCTTGCCTTTGCCGTGAGTCTTTATCTTTCCTCACAGCTAAGAACGATTGTGTCAGCTTATTGGTTCGGGCAATTCGCAGCCGGAAATAAATGGCTACTGCTTATCCTGCTGCGGGGCCGCGGTCGCGTCCTTTTTGGGTTGATTATCGACGGGTTCTTTCTTTTCGCCGCCAATCGTGTCCCATATCTCTCCGATGTCCGAGCCGACCTGTTCGATCTCGGCCACCACCTCTTCGCGCTGCGAGTAGAAGTCAGTGGTTTGACTGTAAAGCTCTGCCGCTTTTACCCTGGCCTGCCGATAGACGCCCGTGAAAGTTCCGTCATCGGAAAATCCAAACAGCAAGGTTGCGACGGTGATTAAGGCGAGCAGCGAGGCGGTTGCGAAACTCCAGCCCGCGCCCTGAGTAGCCCGCGGCAAAAGGAGATTGAAAACCGCTGTGGCCGCGTCGGCGAAAATTCGTCTGAAGCTGCGCCGACTGGATGGCATCACGGCTTGAAGTTTTTCGATCAGAGCTTTCGACGGTTCATAATCTTCGTAGGTGTGAACCGAGTGGCAGGCGGCGACGGCGTAGACGACATCCGTGAGCAGATTCGAGCAGGTCTCGCACGAGGCCGAATGCTCTTCGAATCGATGATAAACGAGAGCCGGAACGAACCCGTCCAAAAACTCGGTTATGATCTCCTCGAATCCCGCGCAATCGAGCGGGCGATGTTCTTTGGCAATCATCGCCAGAGAAGTCTCAAGCCATTCCGGCATTTCGAGATCAGCTTCCGTTCGGCATTCTTTGACGGCGGCTTTCACGTCGTCGAGAAGAGCGCGGCAATCGCGGCATTGTAAGGAATGCGCGCGGAAATCGCTCGACTGCGGAGGCGCAATCGTTTGATCGATGTAATCGCTCATTAGTTCTTCGAATCTGCTGCAATTCATAACTTCGACGGGAATGGTCTCCCGATCTCCCAAAAAATTCTTTCAAAAAAATTCGCCGCTGTATCGATGACAATCTCTGGATTTACGTGGCCCTCGGCGGCAGCGGATGGCGGTTAATCTGGCGAGACTTTCATCCTCCGCAGCACTTTGGCCAACTCGATCCTGCCGCGATTGATGCGGCTTTTGACTGTCCCTTCAGGTATCTGAAGCAGATCGACTATATCCTGATAGCTCAACTCCTCGATGTCGCGCAGTATGACGCATTCGCGCAGATCGGGCGAGAGCTTATTGATCGCCGCAAGCACCTGAAGCCTGCGTTCCTGCCGTTCGAGCGCCCGCTGCGGGCTGTCGCTTGCAGCCGGGAGATGATACTCGTGATCGGCCAGATCGTCACTTGAATCTGTCGGCGTCCTTTGACGCCTCCGGTAATCGTCAATGATCAGATTGCGCGCCAGCCTCATCAGCCAGTTCGACAGATCGCCTAAAGCCGGGTCGTACTGGTTGAGCGAGCGATAAACACGGATGAAGACTTCCTGTGTGAGGTCTTCAGCCGCCGCGTGGCTCGTCGTGAAACGATAAGCGAGGTTGTAGACCCGGCGCGAAAACTGACGCACTACTTCGGCCCAGGCCGCCTGGTCACCCTGCTGACAACGCTGAACCAATTCAGCATCGCTAGATGTCAACGCTGGTCTTGCTCCCACTGGTCGCCTTCCCGCTAACTCGAAGATTTAGACGCTGCTTTCCTTGCCAAAGTCGTCCAAACTCGCTTAACGAGACTGCGTTGCCTGATGTTTCACCAAGTTAGACATTTCGCCGCAAGCGAGCGTGAAAGCGTGCGAAGGGTCCAAACTTTGTGCTAGAATCCCCGCTCGACAGAACCGGTTGTGCCGCGCAGGTCATGGCGATTCAAGTTGTCGAACTTTTGTCCATGATTTCGGGAAGAGTATAACACGAGGACTGAAACCTACACTGTGAAAACCCGTATGAAAACCATTCTGAGCATCGCGCTTGGAGCCGCGTTCGTCTACTGGTTCGCTCACAAACTCGACTGGGCGGAAGTTCTCCGAGAAGCGCGCAAGGCCAATCTGGAGTTGCTCGCGCTTGCCGTCTCGCTCTTCGTCGGCACTTATTTCGTCCGCGTGCTTCGCTGGCGCGCATTGCTTGAACCGATGGCCCAGCCCCCGCTGAGGGGGCTGTTTCGCGCGACGGTCGTAGGTTTTTCCGCCCTCTTCGTGATGGGGAGGGCAGGCGAGATGATAGTCCGTCCGGCAGTGCTTTCGGTCAAAGAACGGGTTCACCCGTCAGCCAGCTACGCGACCGTGATGATAGAGCGCGTATTCGATATGGTGATGGTGGTTTTTTTCTTCGCAGTCAATCTCGTCTTTTTCGAGTACACCTCGACCGACGCGGAAGCTATGCGCGTTTTCGGATGGATCAAAGCCATCGGCGTTCTGTTGCTGGTCGCATCGATAGCGGGCATCTACGGGCTGTCGGTTTTCCGTCGACGCAGAAAAGGCGCGCTCGACTTCCTCGATCAAAAACTGAACTGGCTCCCCGGCCCTGTAAAACGAGCGGTATTAAGCCTGCTTCGTCACATATCCGAAGGTCTCGCCGTGCTGCACGACGTGAGGAGCCTGACGATCACTCTTTCATACACCGTTCTGCTTTGGCTTATGGTATCGGTCGCGCATCTTTTAGTCGTTCGGGCATTCGATATCGCTTATGCTCAGGTTCCCTTCACGGGCGCGGTTTTCGTTATGGGGCTTTCGATGCTCGGCTCGATAGTACCGACTCCGGGCGGAGCTACAGGGCCGTTTCACGCGGCGACAGCAGCCGCTCTCACATTTCTCGGAGTCGCATCGATGAAAGCCGCTTCGGTCGCAATCATTCTGCACCTGGTCATATTCGCGCCCGCGACCCTGTTCGGCATGGTCTATGTTCTGAAAGACGGTCTCTCACTAGCCCGACTCCGCACAGTAGGAGAGAGTCAGGTCGAGGAAGTCGATAAGCTCAGCCTCCTTGAGCAGGAAAAGGAAAGCGAAGAGCAGGTGGCGGTCTGATGGGTGATGGGTAATGGGTGATAGCCGGCGGTTAGACATCTCACTTATCATCTCTCTTCCTATCATCCATCACCTATCACCCATCACCCATTTCACCGGGGGAATCGATTATGAAATGTCCTTTCTGCGCGCATCTGGAAGACAAGGTGGTTGATTCGCGTGAGAGCCGCGAGGGCGATGTCATACGTCGCCGCCGCGAATGCCTCAAGTGCGAACGTCGTTTCACAAGCTATGAACGCATCGATGAGATACCTTACATGGTCGTGAAAAAAGACGGGCGGCGAGAGCCTTTCGACCGCGAAAAGGTGATGGCAGGCGTATTGAAAGCCTGCGAAAAACGCCCTATCCCGATGTCGAAGATCGAATCGCTTGTCAACTCGATAGAAAAATATGTTCAGGAATCGCGCGACCGCGAGCGCTCTACGGAAAAAGTGGGCGAGATGATCATGCGGCGTCTCAAGGAACTGGACAAAGTAGCTTACGTCCGATTCGCGTCCGTTTATCTCGACTTCAAAGACGTTTCGGAATTCATGAGCGAATTGAAATCGCTCGTGCGCACAGGTCGCGTCAGATAGGTTTGAAATACATGTCATCACTCGAAAATCTGGAATTGCCGGATGTGCAGATCACCTCGGATGAAGAGCCTCTGAAACTCCCCGATTCGCTCCCCGTTCTTCCGCTCCGCGATATAGTCATCTTTCCTTTCATGATCGTTCCGCTCTTCGTACAGCGCGAACGATCAATGCGCGCCGTCGAGCAGGCTCTGGTCGAATCCCGCATGATAATGCTTGCAGCCCAGCGCGACTTGGAAAAAGAAGAACCTCTCGGCGAAGACCTTTTCGATTACGGAACCGCCGCCGTCATCATGCGAATGCTCAAAATGCCTGATGGCCGCTTGCGCATTCTCGTGCAGGGACTCACGCGCGCAAGAGTCGCTCGCTATCAGGACGATCAGCCTCATCTCATCGCGCACATCGAGCCGCTTTCAGACGCCGCGCCTGACACCGATGAGCTTGAACTCGAAGCCCTGATTCGCAACGTGCGCTCTTCGCTTGAGCGCGCCATTACGCTTGGCAAAAACATATCTTCGGAAGTCATGGCGATAGTCGCCAACCTCGAAGACCCCGGTCGCTTGGCCGATGTCGCCGCTTCGAACCTGGAATTGAAAGTTTCAGACGCGCAGAGCGTGCTTGAAAAACTCGATCCGGCGGATCGGCTTCGCAAGGTCAACGAACTCCTCGCACGCGAGATAAAAGTCCTGCTCGTCCAGCAGGAAATAAACACGCAGGCCAAAGGCGAACTTGATCGCTCGCAGCGCGAGTTTTATCTGCGCCAGCAACTCAAAGCCATTCAAACCGAGCTTGGCGAAGGAAACGAGTTGGCCGAAGAAATAGCGCAGTATCGCGAACGGATGCTTCACGCACGAATGCCCGCGGAAGTCGAAGAAGAAGTCGACCGGCAGATTCGCAAGCTCGAACGCATGCACCCGGACGCAGCCGAAGCCGCGACCCTCCGCAATTATCTCGACGTGATGGTGAATCTGCCGTGGTCAGTGAAGTCGGAAGAAAATCTCGATCTGAAACGCGCTCAGACCATACTCGATGAAGATCATTTCGGGCTTGAGAAAGTCAAAGAACGCATAGTCGAATCGCTCGCCGTGCGCAAACTCAAAGACAAGGTGAGAGGCCCGATTCTTTGTCTAGTAGGCCCGCCCGGAGTTGGAAAAACTAGCCTCGGACGTTCGGTAGCTCGCGCTTTGAATCGCAAGTTTCAACGACTCAGCCTCGGCGGGCTTCACGACGAAGCGGAGATTCGCGGCCATCGTCGCACTTACATAGGAGCTATGCCCGGAAGAATCATTCAATCGCTTCAGCAGGCCGCGACGAGCAATCCTCTTATAATGCTCGATGAGATCGATAAGGTCGGCTCGGATTTTCGAGGCGATCCGTCATCGGCTCTTCTGGAAGTTTTGGACCCTGAGCAGAATTTTTCATTCCGCGACAACTATCTCGGCGTGCCGTTCGATTTGTCGAACGTCATGTTTATGACCACAGCAAACGTGTTGGATACGATTCACCCGGCGCTTCGTGATCGCATGGAACTCATTCGTCTCGCCGGTTACACCGAAGAAGAGAAAGTCGAAATAGCGCGTCGTCACATCATCCCGAAACAGATGGAAGCTCACGGCATCACCTCGCGTCATCTCTCGATGAGCCGGACTGCTCTGAAAGGAATCATTCTTCAATACACTCACGAAGCTGGCCTTCGCCAGTTCGAGCGCGAGATAGCGACCATCTGCCGCAAGGTCGCGCGCCGTGTTGCCGAGGGAGATGACAAACTGGTGCGTGTGACGGCGAACAATCTTCATGAATTCCTCGGCGTGCCGCACGCGAGACCCGAAGAAGTTTTGAAGAAGGATCAGGTAGGCGTGGCCACCGGGCTTGCGTGGACGCCTGCGGGCGGAGATGTGTTGTTCATCGAAGCGTTGCTCACGGCGGGGAAAGGATCGTTGCAACTCACCGGACAGCTTGGCGACGTGATGAAGGAATCTGCTCAGGCTGCGCTCTCATGGGCGAAGTCAAAGGCGGAAGAATTGAACATCGCGCCGGAGAAATTCAGCCAGTTCGACATACACGTTCACGTGCCTGAAGGAGCGATACCCAAAGACGGCCCTTCGGCGGGAATCACTCTAGCGACGGCTCTCGTGTCTGCGCTCTCTGGGCGTCAGATCAAGCGTTCGGTAGCGATGACGGGCGAGATAACTTTGCGCGGGAACGTGCTTCCCGTAGGGGGGATAAAAGAGAAAGTGCTGGCCGCGCGTCGCGCTCGCGTGACGACCGTAGTGTTGCCTCAGCAGAACCGACGGGATTTGGACGAAGTTCCGAAAGAGTTATTGAGAGAGATGAATTTTATTTTCGTCGAGTCGGTTCGTCAGGCGCTCAAGGCCGCGCTGGTTTGAGCGCGCAGGTTGTTACGAACAAGAGTTTTTATTCTCTGAAAAACGCAACACCGCTTTGATGTGAAAAGCCGCTCCGGGTGTTTTATTTCGACGTGACTCTTCAGCCGCGTCAGCGGCGACCTGACTGTAGCCGTGTGCTTCAGCGCACGGGCGAGCGCGAACGGAAATCCGCGTCGCGTCAGCGACGGTTGAATCGCCATCTCAACAAATCAATCGTCGCTGACGCGACGAGATCGCTATCGACTTCGATCCACCGTGGACTGAAGTACACGGCTAAAGTCATCGATCCGCTACGCGGCTGAATCATTTTATTTCGACAAAAGAAAAAAGATCAGGCTCAGGATGAACAAAGCAAGGTTCAGAGAAACCGACTGCCAGAATCTGATTTCACCTTTGAGCCGTCGATGAATTGATGACGTTGAAAAGTTCGGATTTCGATTCAGTGTGCATGACAAATTTGGAGTGCTGCGACTTGTGATACTGCTGGCGAATTCCGCTGCTGTGCCAATAATGCGCTGTAAGTGTTAGCAATCCACCGGCTTCGTCTCTGTAAGTCCTGCAAAAATGATTTCGCCAGCAGTATCACTTGTCACCGCACTCCAAAAAGCAGCCTTTCTTATCCCGCACACTCAAACGCGATACGATATAAAATGCAGCCGCGAGATTTTCGTATGACCATACAAATTCAGATGACGGCTTCCGCTATGAACTCGTCTCAGGGAGGCTAAGGCACGGAGAGCTTAAAAAGCTTTCCGCGCCTTGCCCGTTCAGAAACCGAGCCTCATCACGAAGCCGTCTATTCCCACCAACTGAGCGTCCGCCGCGCCCGGAGTTATGGGAAAGTTTGAGGAATCTGTCCTTCCCACTATGTATAGATTGCCGTTTCGCAACGCGAGATCAGCGCCGAGGTCGAACCCGTTGCCGCCGATGTAGGAGGAATAAAGCAGAGAACTGCCGACCGAATCTATCCTCGCTATGAACGCTTCGACATTCGTGCCGCTGGACTTGTCCAATGCGTCGGGCGTGAGCGGAAAATTGGTTGACAGCGTGGAGCCTACTACATAAGCCGTCACAGCATGATCGACGGCGATGCTCACCCCCGCCTCGGCGTTGCTGCCTCCTAATAGTGTCGAGTACATGAGAGTTGCGCCGCCGGGACCGAGTTTGGTCACGAATGCGTCGAAGCCGTTCAATGTCGTGTCGAAAGCGCCTGACGTTGTGGGGAAGTTATTTGACTGGGTTTGACCCGTAACATATGCGCTTCCCGCGCCATCGACGGCCACGCCATAAACGGAATCGTGGCTGTTCCCTCCGAGATATGTCGAGTAAACCAATGCGCTGCCGACTGAATTGAGTTTGGTTACAAAGCCGTCGTTCGTTCCGCTCAAAAATCCGTCGAAACTGTTTTTGGTCGGAAAGTCGCTCGACCATGTTCGTCCGACCATATAAACATTGCTGCTGGAATCAACAGCTATATCGCTCACATCGTCGCTAGCCGATCCGCCCAGCAGGGTGCTGAAGACAAGACCATTGCCCATCGGCTGCAGCCTTACGGCGAAACCGTCTGACGGAGGACTGTACGGATCGGGGCCGCTGTTGAAGGATCGATCATAAGCTCCGGGAGTCGTTGGGAAGTCGCTTGAAAAAGTGTATCCCGTGACGTAAGCCGTCCCGAAAGCGACTTCGATCCCTGCTGCCCACTCGGTACTGCTCCCTCCCAGAAACGTCGAATATACGAGACCGTTCCCGTTTGCATTCAATCTCGCGACGAACACATCATAATCGCCATTCAGTGATTGATCGAACGCACCGGGAGTCGTGGGAAAATAGGGCGATAACGTGATGCCGAGTATGTATGCATCTCCGCCTGCGCCTACGTCTATGCTGTATCCTGTGTCGAAAGCGTTGCCTCCGATGTAAGTCGAGTAGATGATCGCCGTACCCGCGGCGTTGAGCTTGGTCACGAACACATCCGACTCTCCTGCGTTCTGCCCCTGCAAGGGTCCGGCGAGCGGGAAGTTCGTCGAGTCGGTTTCTCCGGTTATGTATGCGTTGCCGCTCGAATCGACGGCTACTCCGTGCGGCGAATCAGAACCGCTGCCGCCGAGATAAGTCGAATAGGTCAGCACCGGATCGATTATGAGCGCACGGGTGGAATCGTATTCTCCGACATCGAAGCCTACGGTTTGCTTTCCGACCATCACATAACGCCCTGCGATCTGCTCGCGGACTCCGTCGGCTTCCTGATAAATCACAGGCTTGTGATGGCGAAGGTCTCCGCGGGAAGTCTCGATGACCAGATCGCCCTCGTCATCGATTCGAACCTCGCCCTCTGCGTCGAATGCTAAACGTATTCGGCTGGAATCGGCTCCGGGAGCCAGAAGGAAGTCGTACTCGACCGACTGATCGAGGCTTCGGTAGAGCACGTCTATGCCGGGATATACATCATGAAAACGCGCCATCGCATAATTCGGCACGTCCGAGCGCCATTGCGAAGGATCACGTCCGATGAAGTAATTGCTCACGCTCGGAAGTTGTTCCAATCCTTCGGCTCTCGCATCGGGATTCCCTCCGACGATTCGCATCGAGAGGACTTCTCGTTTCTCGCTCTTCGATCCCGACCTTAGCTTGAGAGTGGCTCCCGTCGAAGACAGAAACATATTGTAATTTTTGCCTCGGCAGAGAAACTTCGCCTTCGCGTCGAACTGGCCGAGGTTGGCTTCGAAGCGGAGCGGCAATTTTTCATATGCCCGCCTGACATGAGGCTGCAAGGGCTGCTCCGTAGAAATATCGGTCATCGCTTCTATAGCTCCGCCGCGAAGCGATGGCTTTTCCTGATCATATCCGGGAGCAGGCGATCCGATGATCGTTATCAGTACGAGTAGCGACACAATCACGCTCGCCGCGAGCGAAGATTGCCATGTGAGTTTCCTTTTCATCTCATCCTCCTGGGTATTTTTTCCGATGAAGCAAGATTTGCTTCCGCCAGCCCTTCATGCGGAAAAGCTGAAAGAAACGGATCAGAAGCGATGAGATTTTTGAAAGGTCAGAGGGAGGGTATGCGAATCAGGTTGAGTTAGTGAGTGGTTTCGGCAGAGATAACTTAGACCCGAAAGAGCGCAATTCAGGATCGCGCTCTTTCAGGGAAAAGTTCAAGGCCCGCACGTTACGGGCGCGGGTGTCACCGCGCCTTTTCGCAGGCGCAGTTTCAGTATCAAATCCATCCATCCAGCGGGCTTTTCCACGACGAAGGTCGGAGTCGTTTTGAAAGCGGTTCTCACTCTCAATCCATATTCGCGCGCTCGCACGGCGTGGATGAGATTGATTTCGCACTCGACTATCTCGCTTGCGCGAGCGGTGAATTCTTCGACCTCAGCCGCCTGCTCGAAGCTCGCAATTTCAGCGAAATCCACATTGTAAACAGGCAACTCGGAATCCTGTGCGATTAGGCTGAACGATTCATCGCCGAACGATTCATCTTCTCTGCTCACTGCCGCGATAACCGTGGGGGCTTGTTCCCTGCGCATCTGCCTGCGCACGGGGATGGTTTTCGCAGTCAGAATTTTGCCCGACTCTTTTGGCAGCGCCGCCGCTTCAGACAGGCGATTTACTGCCAACAACTGACGACCCGGCAAATCTGATTCAGGGCAAATAGGCTCCGCCGTGTTGTTGAGCGATGCCCACTCACTTGCGCTGACCGGGTGATAACCGAAGGCGAACAGCCCCGCCATCTCATCCCACGCGTTGAGGGCCGCCTGTCCTCTGGCGCTCCAATCGATAAACACGGAAACGGAAGCGAGACTCACCACCGCAAAAGCCATTCCCAGCATTATGTTCTTTGTTTTTCCAATGCTCGGCATTGTTTTCTCCTTCCCGGCTCGGCAATGAGCATCCACTGGTTGAGCCTTCTAACGACCCTTTCCCCTTAAAGTTCGATATTCACGGGCGCTTTTACAAGTTTTTTACAATTCGCCCGAATGTCTGTCGTGTTGGTGATTGGAGCCGGAAAAAGGTCGCAGAAAAATCAGATAGATTTTCGCACGCTCTTGAAAAACGATCCCAGCACATCGGCTACCGTGTGAGATGACGCGCCCACCCATAGCCCGACGAAAGCTGCGATAAGATAATCCCGCTTGATCGGCGCAAGTATCTCCCACACTCTGGCAAGCGCGCCTTTTACCTCGCCCGCGCCCCAATGCTCGCCGTTCACGTACACATCCCTAACATACAGCCCTATGGCTACTGTCAGCGTGACGACGACCAGAAAATAGGCGACGCGAATCAGCGTGCCGAAAAGGATGCTGTGCGAGAGCCATGAGCGATGAGGAAGCATCGCTTTATAAGGCCACCATAAAAATCGAAGCGGCCCCCAGCGGGCGTACTGGCGGCTTTGAATATCGAGGTCAGGCCCGAACATCAAACCGCCGAAGACCATCGCTGCGGTCGTGATAGCGGTGACAGTCCAATCACCCGTGAAATAATAAGCCGCAGCAGCCACAGGGGGGATGAGCAGTATGGTTATGAAGTCATGTGTGTTGGCTGATGGCATCTTTACAAAAAGTGCGGAGTGCAGAATGCGGAATGCGGAGTGGAGAAAGCTTCGCCGTCACGCGCTCGCTTCTTTGCGCTTACTTCTTCAATCACGTTTGCCTGTTCACTCATCACTTCATCGCTTCTCTCACTCCGCACTCCGAATTCCGCTGCTCACCCGCTCACGTTTATCTCTCCGCCCACGACGCGCCTTCTTTCGCGAAGCTCCGTCACACGGCTCGTGTCCCAAGCACTTGTCAATCCATATAGGTCGCCTGCGTAGGCGAATCCGTCGAGGCGATCAGAACCGCATTCGGGACAGAGGCGACTGATCCCGTGCGAGACGTGGTTGCAGGCCGAGCAGATCGAAAATTCGGGACAGAATACTAGACCCGCGCAAGATGATTGGTAAAATGCCTGGGAGATCAATCGCCCTACATCATCAGGCTGCGGAGCCTCTTCGCCCATCCAAACTTCAGTCGCCGCGCCGAGGAAACCGAACTCATGAAAAATTCCTTCCGCTCGCACGCGATCCATGATCGATACATCGCCGCTCGACAGAAGCCTGGCTCCGTCCGTGTAGTAGGCTGCTTCAGTCTGCGGGTTTCCATTTACCACCCCTTCGGCCATCTCGCCGAAAAAGCGCAGGTCGAGTTTTGCAAATCGGTGCGCGACCGCCTGACCCTGCAGACCGCTCAATAAAAATCTGACCTTGTGCTTGTTGCTCAATCGCTCGGCTTCGTGACGAATGTGAGTGAGAGCCTTGAGTCCGAAATCCATAGCCTCTTTCGACTGGTGCAAATCCGCTCCCAGCACCGCGCGGCAAAGCTCGTTCAATCCGACGAGGCTTATGGCGTGAGTCGTCCAACTGAGGCGGAGAAACTGCGCATTGTTGGCGCGAGTCGAAAGCACTGCAAGCGGCCCGCGATCTCCCAAGGCGAGGAGCTTTTCCAGAAACACGCGCTTTTCGAGATGAGCCTGCGCCGCAGTCTCCATCAGCCGCGTAAGCTCTTCGAATACCTTGACCTGATTGCCGCCCGCTAAGTATCCCACTCGCGGAAGATTGAGCGCGACCACTTGAAACTGAGCCGAGCGCAGAGAGTGGTTTTCCGCCCGGCTGACTCCCTTTTCATCCTCGATCCCGTAGCGACGGAAAAACGTACCTTCATCATCGCGATCAAAAGCTATGGTCAACCCGCCGCGCTCTACGGCGAGTCGGCTTGCAAGCTCCAACACGCCACGATAGCCCGCCACTTCGTTGAAATGGCGATTGATGTGAAGCGTCAGCCGCGGGGTTACGAACGCGCGGCCCTGTCCGTCGCCTTCGATGTAGACTTCGAGCAAAGCCTGAAGAAAGCGATGAGCTTCGGTTGTGAATTCGCCGTAAGCAAATTCCGTTTTCTGCCCTCCGGCGGCGATGGCCTGACGCTCTTTCAAATAAAAAGGCGCGTCCCAGTCCAGGTGCAGATCGGCCAGCACGACCTGCCCGCCGCGAGCTACGGCGGGCGCGGAGAATTCGAAGAGGAGAGTCTGCGCCATCTGCTTCACCGCGCGATCGTCGAGATCGGTCAAATAAGGCGCGAGCGCGAAATTGATCGAATCCCACACGACCGGCCCCGCGAGATAGCCTTGCAGTGCGGCTGAAAATTTCACCAGGTGCGCGATCAGCACTTCGGCTCGTCGGGCGGGCCGCGAGTTTGCAAAACTCTGCGGAAGCGTGATGCCGAACTGCTTGACGTAATCGAGGGCTGAAATCAGGCTGTAGGGGCGGTCGACTGCGCCTATGGCGGAGATGTGAATATCGCCGACGAGATGAGCATTGGCTATCTGATCCGAGAAGACGTTTATGATGGCGTACTCGCGCTTGATCGCTTCGGCAAGCATGAGGCTCGTGCCTTCCGGGCCGTAGGGGTGCGAGGCCGATTCGCGCAGCGCGCTGTGCAGGATGCGGTCGACATCATAAAAGGGAACGCCCAGCCGCGTATGCCAGCGATGCGCTTCTTCAAGGCCGAGTTCCAAAAGCTTTGCGTCTACGAGTCCGCGTATGAGAGATGAACTGAGAGTGCGAAGGCCGAGCTTGTGTATGAACTGTTTTATTTCCTTGCTTATTTGCGCGGCGAGGTCTTGATCGATGTTGGCTTCGCGAACGAGCGCATCGACTATGCGCTGCGAATCGAACAGGGCGAGGTCTTCATCCGACCGGCGGACCAGAACTTCAAGCTCGCCCGGATCGTCTGTTGCGTTCGATCTTTCATCCGCAGGAAGTTGGTCAGGCTCCATCGCGGATAAAAGATACTTGTTTTGCTTTCGCGTGGCAAGCAGACGCGCTTTGCGCGCCGCAAGTAGACACGGCTCGCAGGATCATGATTTAGTTTACAGTTCGCTCGCGGATTCTTTCACCAGACAAAACTCTCAGGAGGCAAAATCATGAAACGCGCATTTATGAAGATCAACGCTTTGCTCGTCTGCCTTTTGCTCGCGACCGGCGCGCGGGCCGCCTCGTTTGAAATATGGAATACTCAACAACCGGCTCTTCCAAAAGGAATGGAGCGCGTCGCTTCGGTTGAGGGCATAACCGAGTACAGATTACAAAACGGCCTTCGCGTGCTGATGTTTCCCGATCAGACCAAGCAGACGATAACCGTCAACATCACCTATCTGGTAGGCTCGCGCCACGAAAACTATGGCGAAACCGGAATGGCTCACCTGCTCGAACATCTGGTTTTCAAAGGCACGCCTCGCCACACCGATATCCCGCAGGAGTTGACCTCGCACGGCGCGCAGCCCAACGGCACGACTGACCTCGACCGAACCAATTACTTCGAGACCTTCTCGGCCACGGATGAAAATCTCAACTGGGCGCTCGATCTGGAATCAGACCGCATGATCAATTCCTTCATCGCGAAAAAACATCTCGACTCGGAAATGACCGTCGTCCGCAACGAATTCGAATCGGGCGAAAACAATCCGGTCCGCGTCCTGATCGAGCGTATTCTCTCGACCGCTTTCCTCTGGCACAACTACGGCAAGTCGACCATCGGCGCGCGCTCCGATATCGAAAGCGTTCCGATAGATCGCCTTCAGGCGTTTTATAAAAAATACTATCAGCCTGATAACGCCGTGCTGATGGTATCGGGCAAGATGGATGAAGCTAAAACGCTCGAACTGGTCAATAAATATTTCGGCCCGATCCCGCGGCCCGACCGAGTGCTGCCGAAAATTTATACCATCGAGCCTGTGCAGGACGGCGAGCGCACGGTGACGCTTCGTCGCACGGGTGATACGCAATTCGCCATGTCGAGCTATCACACCCCGCCTGGATCGCACCCGGATTTCGCCGCCATAAGCATTCTCTCCGTCATACTCGGCGACACGCCTTCAGGTCGGTTGCACAAGGCTCTGGTCGAAACGAAAAAAGCGAGTTCGGTTTTCGGATTCGACTTTCAGCAAAAGGAGCCGGGCATGTCTCTGTTCGGCGCGGAAGTTCGCGCGACCGACCCGCTCGACCCTGCGCGCGACGCGCTCATTGAAACCGTCGAGAGCTTCGCCTCAAGGCCGCCCTCGCCCGAAGAAGTCGAGCGGGCGCGCACGCAGCTTTTGAAAAACATCGATCTGACGCTCAACGCTTCCAACCGCATAGGGCTTGCCATGAGCGAATGGATAGCGATGGGCGACTGGCGGTTGTTCTTCATCCATCGCGACCGATTGCGCAAGGTCACGCCGGAAGATGTGCAGCGCGCGGCGGCGAAATATCTCAAACCATCGAATCGCACGCTCGGCCTCTTCATTCCCACCGCGAAGCCCGACCGCGCGGAAGTGCCGACGGTAAGCGATGATGAAATCATGTCGATGGTGAAAGATTACAAGGGAGAAAAAGCGATGGCGGCAGGCGAGGCTTTCGACCCTTCGCCCGCAAACATAGAATCGCGCGCTCATCGTAACAAATTGCCATCGGGGCTGAGCACGGCGATGCTCGTGAAGAAGACCCGCGGCGAGACCGTATTCGCTTCGATGACTTTTCGCTTCGGCGACGAAAAGAGTCTGATGAACCGGGGGACGGCGGCAAGCCTTGCCGGACAGATGTTGATGCGCGGCACGGCCCGTCACACACGCGAGCAGATTCAGGACGAATTCGATAAACTCAAAGCACGCGCTGTAGTTTTCGGCGGCCCCACATCGGCAATCGTTTCCATCGAAACCACGCGCCGGAATCTCCCGGCGGTTTTGCGGCTGGTAGCGGAAATTCTGCGCGAGCCTTCCTTCCCCGAAAAAGAATTCGAATTGCTCAAGCAGCAACAACTGACCGACATCGAGAGCCAGAAAAGCGAGCCGGGATTCATCGCCTCCATCGCCCTGGGTCGACATCTCAATCAGTATCCGAAAGGCGATCCGCGATACACAGCGACCGCTGAAGAACAGGTAGAAGATATCAAGTCGGCGACGCTCGACGAGGCTAAAAAGTTTTACAAGGATTTCTACGGAGCCTCGAACGCGCAGGCGGCCATAGTCGGCGATTTCGATGAAAAGGAAATCTCCGCTCTCATCGCGGAGCTTTTCGGCTCGTGGAAAAGCCCCCGGCCCTATGCGCGGCTCGGCGCGGTTTATCGCGACATCGCGCCGGTCAATAAATCATTCGAAGCGCCTGACAAATCCAACGCTTTCTTCATCGCGGGAATGAATATCAAGCTGAGAGATGACGACACGGATTATCCGGCGCTGGTGCTGGGCAATTACATGCTGGGCGGCGGGTTTTTGAATTCTCGCCTTGCTGTCCGCATACGTCAGACGGAAGGTCTCAGCTATGGCGTCGGCTCAGGGCTTAACGCAAGCTCGCTCGATCAGGTAGGCTCGTTCAACGCTTTTGCGATTTACGCGCCGCAGAACGCCGACAAACTCGAAGCGGCTTTCCGGGAAGAGATCGCGCGCATGCTCAAGGACGGATTCACGGCTGAAGAGGTAACGGCGGCAAAGTCAGGCTATCTGCAATCGCGACAGGTCGGGCGCGCTCAGGACGGCGGGCTTGCCCGAAATCTGGCTTCATATCTTTTCCTCAATCGCACGCTTTCGTGGGATGAAGAGTTTGAAAAGAAAATCGCCGCGCTCACGCCCGATCAGATCAACGCCGCGATGCGCCGCCATATCGACCCGGCGAAGATGACCATCATCAAAGCAGGCGATTTCGCGAAAGCGAAAGCCGCCAAACAATAAGGCAAAAGAGGGCATTCACGCCTTGCTCACAGGCAGGGTTCTTTTTGCCTTTTTACTTGCGGCACAGCCGCCGCTCAGGTATTTTCGGCCCACGATGACAAAACCCAGGATAGGCATTCTCATCTCAGGCCGCGGGTCGAATATGGTCGCGCTCATCGATGCAATCCGCGAGGGCCGCATCGAGGCCGAAGCGGCCCTCGTGATAAGCAACATCGAAACCGCTGCGGGGCTTGAACGGGCCTCTGAGCGCGGAGTCGAAACCCTCTTCATCAATCACAAAGGAAGACCGCGCGAAGAACACGACAATGATATGGCCCGCGAACTAAAACGTCGGGGCGTCGAACTGGTCTGCCTCGCCGGGTACATGCGACTGGTCAGTTCTCTGTTCGTGCGGGAATTCAGAAACCGCATCTTGAATATTCATCCGTCGCTTCTGCCCGCTTTCCCCGGACTCGACGCGCAACGTCAGGCTCTCGAATACGGCGTGAAGGTGACGGGCTGCACCGTGCATATAGTGGATGAAGAACTCGACCACGGGCCGATAGTCGCGCAGCAAACGGTAGAGGTTCGAGATGAGGATACGGTTGAAACGCTTTCGGCGCGAATTCTCAAAGAGGAACACCGGATTTATGCGGAAGCGGTCAGGCGGGTTCTCGACAAAGAGTTTCGCGTCGATGGTCGCCGGACATTTTTTGAGTGAGCGTGGAAAAAGATAAGAGCAACGACCCTGGTGTCGGACTGCCTCGAAAGGATGATTCTACCAGCGTTATTTAATTTAGGGTCGTTGCCTGTCCCTTAGATAACCGACCACCCCACTTTGAGTTGCCCTGAAGATTTTTTCCGAGAACTTTTTTTCGCCGACTCACTGCCGCTCGACCGTAAAGGTGACGGGTCGGGTCGTCATCATCGAAACTTCAGTTCCTCGCCGCACCTCGGCCTCTTTGCCTTTCGAGAGCAACGCTCCGGCCACGCCCGCGCCCGCGCCGACGGCTGCGCCGATCCCCGCGCCTTTTCCCCCTCCTATAACACCGCCCAGGACTGCGCCTGCAACGCCTCCGCCTCCGACGAAGACGACCTGACGAGTTTCGCTCGAACGCCCGCTCACAGAGCTTTCCGAATCGACCTCGCCGTCTTCGCTGCGAACGTCGGTCAGGCTGCCTTCGATTTTACGCCGCGTGCCGTCGGGGAGTATTAGATTGTCGAAAGCCACGCCTATCGAGCCTGCGCGCCCACGGGAGCGAGCGGGGCTGACAGCCGTCACCCGCCCCTCGACAACCGATCCGGCAGGTACGACTTCGACGCCGCTCGCGTAGGCCGGAATCATCACGGTCGTTTGAAATCGGTCGCCGATGCGGGCGGTCTTCGACGTGAGCGAATCGTTCATTCTGAGCGTGAAGACCTGATTTTCGGGAAGCGTGTAGGTGGCCACTACCGGCCCGACTACCGTTGCCGTGGTCTTTGGCGCTGTGGTTTTTGCGCGGACTTTGCGAACGGGTTTTTTCGCCGCTCTACGGCGAAGCGTCGGCTTGCAGTTGCAGGATTTCTTCTGCGCGGCTAGAGCCGTGGATTCGGCCAGCATGCTGACGACCAGGATCAGCGCGGCTATGGTGAACAAAGTGAACAATCTTTTTTTCATGTCTGTCCCCTTTCTCGCCGGGTGGTTCGATTAAAGTTGAAAGGATTTCGGGCTGCTGCCCGGATGCAAGCGCAGGGTGGGATGACGCGGAATGTTCGTAGTGTTGCCCTGAAAAAATAAAAGCAGTTGAGTCCTCATTGCCGCTGCGGATTCGCTCTCTTGGGCGCAGGCTGACCGGCGCGGTATTTGGAAAGCACGCCTCGAAGCGCTCTATGGCGCAAAGCTGCTCGACGCACAGGGTCTTCGACGGACGAAATCGCGGCCCTGATTGCCGATTCATCTATCTCAAAAAGAGAGGGCGGAACGCCGCCAATCATCCAGTTCACTTCATATTCGCCTGCCCTTAACTCATCGATTTTCAAATGCCATGCGCGATTGATCACGGCTATGGCTTCGTTTAGAAAATCTATCGCTTCTGCCGGAAGTCGCTCTCCATAAAGCGAGACGAGCGCGAGGTATTCACGCAAGGTTTGTGATGAAAGATCGGCCCTCGCCATAGCTCTTCGCGTTTCTCTGATGAATTCAATCGCGTTCGGGTTTTTCCTGCTGGCCAGTTCTCCGGCGACTTCGAGATAGACGGAAGACTGAAGTTCATCAGGCGTTGCAGCGATGACCTGTTGCGCGAGATCGATTCGGTCATCACGGACAAGTTCAAGCGCCAGTTGCCCTGCATACCTCTGACGCGAAGATTTCCACCCGGCCATGCTGCCGGGGAAGGAAGGCGCTTTCGTGCCGTCGAGTATTTTTATCGCCCGCTCATAATCTTTCCCGGAGGCAACCATACTGGCGGCGCGCATCTGAAGCGCAAACCGTAACTGAGGGTCTTCGCTTTCCTCTGCCGCTTTGAGGTAATCCTCGGCTGTTTTCAAAGGCTGACCATTGAGATAGCCCTCCGTCTCTGTGCGCTGAACCAGATCAAAAAACGGCTGGCATCTGATGACGGCTCCTTGAACCGCCGCCGCGCGTTCGGGCAAAAGCCTCCTGAATTCGTCAAGCAGTCGCGCCGCGACAGAAGCCATCAGACAGTCGGCGCTTTTCAATGGTCGATTGGTCGGGATTTGGAGCAGAGCGTCGGCAACCGCATTGAGCATATCCGCGCAGAGGCGATCAGAGACGATCTGTTTTTTTGCCGGACTCCCCACGAACTGATAAGCCGCAAGCGCAAGGATGTTGAGCAGCGTAGTGTCGTTTCTCGCTCTCGCCGTAGCGAGAGCTTCTTTGAATAAAAGCTCCGTCGCTTTGATGTCTCGCGCGCTCAGGTTCCATATCAACGTCAATAATTGAAACCCCGCTCCGGCCCGAATCGATGCCAGCCCGAGATCAAGCGCGCGTTGCGGGTCCGTGTAGATCAAGCTTGATGCGACCCCCGCTATCGCCTGAGCATTCTGGTTTCGATCCATCTCGGAGAGATTCTCCTGATCGCTCAGAAACATTTTCATCAACTCATCGCTAACGGTTTTGTCATATCTCACGAGAATAGAAAACACTCCATGCACTGTCGCAAACGGATAATGTCGGCCCGCGCTCTCATTACCCGGCTGCGCTTTTGCCAACTCAACAGCCTTGTCAAAATACCTGCGGGCGCGTTCCTTGTCCGTATGCCACCACGTTTCTCCCAGACCGGCGAAAAGCATGGCGCGACCGTGTACGCTCAGCGACGCGGCGTCTTTTGTGAGGTCTTCAGTGAGTCTTTCGGCTCTGACGAGCCACGGGTCTGGAGCGTTTGTTTGCGGGAATCTTTCCTGAGCGATAGAAGCAGTCCGTAATATGGAAAGCAGCGCCAGACAGATGCAGCAAAAGAAACGGGTTGGCCTCATCTTCAGCCTCCGCTATTCGTTTTGGCTCATCCTCTGAGAATGTAAAGGAGAGAAACACCGCCATCCGCGCAGGAATGATACTGCAAACTTTCCGCAAACGCTACAGGTGTTTTTGATTATGTTCTGTGCGTCGATAGCTGAGGCGTTCGGGAACACATAGAGCAATGTGCGTTGAAATCGCGCCCGAATGCGTTGATGAATCTTTCGGCTTCTGATTCAATAGCCGCACGCCCGAATCGTGATTTTGAACAGGAGAAGGATTCTATGAAAACGAAGACCCTGCGAATCGCTTTCGCCACGTGGGTCACGCTGTTTTTGCTTCTTTCGATTTCGTTTCCGCCCGCCTTCGAAGCGCAATCCGGCAATCAGAAGAAAGAAGATGAACCGCAAACTTACACCGAGAAGATAAGCGGCGCGGCGATAGAGATGGTTCTCTTGCCTGCCGGAAAATTCCTGATGGGATCCCCCGTTGGTGAAGCAGGCCGCAGCGGCGAGGAAGGGCCACAGCATCAGGTATCAGTATCGCCGTTCTACATGGCGAAGTACGAAGTGACGCAGGCCGAGTGGCGAGCCGTAGCCGCGTTGCCCGGAGTGAATATCGACCTGAACCCCGACCCGTCGGGTTTCAAAGGCGACACTCTGCCGGTCGAGCGGGTGAGTTGGGAAGAAGCCATTGAGTTTTGTGAAAGGCTCGCGCGCGCGACTGGAAAGACATATCGCTTGCCTACCGAAGCGGAGTGGGAGTATGCGTGTCGGGCGGGGACGGGAGGGCCGCGTGCGGGAAATCTGGATGAGATGGGTTGGTATGGAAATAATTCGGGCAGATTGCGCCTGGATGCGGATAAGATTTGGAAGACGGATCAGAGCAATTATGTCAAAAGAATCATAGACAACGGATGTCAGACTCATTCTGTCGGCCAAAAGAAACCAAACGGATTTGGGCTATACGATATGCATGGCAACGTGTGGGAGTGGTGCATGGACTGGTTCTCGAAGGATTACTATACCCCTGTTCTGATCGTTGATCCGACAGGCCCGACGACAGGCACGGACAAGGTGTTTCGCGGCGGCGGTTGGGGCGAGTCTGCGCGGAACTGTCGGTCGGCGCTCCGCTCCGGAGACAAGCCCTCCTACCGCTCGCCCGACCTCGGATTGCGCCTTGCGAGGACGGTGCGCTAGATGCTTTCTATTGATCTCACCGCCTTGTTCATCGTGAATCTGCAAGACGTGGAGTTTCTAGCAAAAGTCCGGCTATGCCTGTAAAGGAAGATGAAAATATCAGAACGCCGGGTTTTGCTTTTTCTTGAGGTTGAAATATAATCGCCCCGTTTTTCCAATCAAGAGGCGAAACAGATGCCTGCAAGAGACAATAAAGGAAAAATACTAACGGGCGAGTTGCTCGAAGGCCGCTATCGCATCACACGCCCTCTCGGTGAAGGCGGTCAGGGCGCAGTCTACGAGGCCAGCCACGTGAGGCTTTCCGGCAAGCGCGTAGCCATAAAAGAGATGTTTGGCAATGATGAGCTTTTCACCCGCGCATTCGAGCGCGAGGCCGCGCTTCTTGCCAACCTGGATCATCCCGCATTGCCCGATGTGTCGGATTATTTTCAGGAAGACGGTAGCTGCTTTCTGGTGATGGAATTCATCGAGGGGAAAAATCTCTGGGAGTTGATGGGCATAACAGATGACACAGGCAAAGGGACGCCTTTGGATATCGAGTCCGTCCTCCGTTGGGCTGATGATCTGCTCGATGCACTCGATTATATACACACGCAGTCGCAGCCCGTTATTCACAAGGACATCAAGGCGCAAAACATAGCCGTCACCTCGCGCAATAAAGTTATGTTGCTCGACTTCGGACTGGCAACGGGCGCGGTCGGAGAGATCACGGCAGTCAAAAGCACGCTCCTTCGCGGCTACTCTGCTTACTACGCGCCGCCTGAGCAGATACTCAGAAGCAGAGTGGGCCACTGGTATGAAGTCGCGAAAGCGATGCTCGATCCTGATGAAGTAGAGCGAATAGCAAGTCAGGGGACGGATGCGCGAAGCGATCTGTATTCGCTTGCGGCTACGCTTTATCACTGTTTGACGGGAGAGCCGCCCGCAGTTTCGACGATTCGCCTGATGGCCGCATCACAGGGCCGACCCGATCCTCTAAAACCAGCGAGTGAAATCAACGAGCAGGTCAACCGCGAGATAGCTTCAGTGCTGATGCAGGCGATGAGGTTGAATCGTGACAGCAGGTTTGCGAGCGCGAAGGCTATGCGAAAGGCTCTCAGTGAGGTGACCGATAGTCGAATACAGAAGGATGAAAAGCCCGCAGAGCCTGCTCGATTGCCCGCTCCGCCGCCGGATATTTATCGCACCGTGAAAGCAGATGAAGACCCTAAGACGCTTCCTCTTCAATCACCGCAGCCTGTCGAAGTGAAAGCCGATGTTCCTCTCATCACCGCACCTGAGCCACCCGGCGCGAAAGTCACATCATCCGATAGTAAAGGGTCGAGATGGAGCGCGCGAAAGGTATGGCTTGTTGTCGCAGGCGTTTTGGCGATTGCGGCGATAGCGATAGTTGTGATTTGGGCTTTGAATTCAGGTGGCAGTGGCCCGATCACTTCGGCCCCTGAGCCGATTGATAGCCAGCCGCCTGCGCCGCCTGAGATGCGCGAAGCCCTTAGCTACTATCTTGAATTGGCCGATGACCGTGGCGGCAATGTGGTCAACAAGAGACGCTCGGCGGGAAGCGAGTCTGCGACTGCCTATGATTATTTCAGATTCAAATTCACGCCCAAAGAGAGCGGCTATCTCTACATCATCGGGCCGGGAACGGATGGCGGGGAAGAGATATACCTGACGGATCGTCCCTCAGAGGTTTCCGGCGTGAGTACGAACAGAGTCGAAGCCGGAAGAGAGTTCCAGTTTCCGGGCGGCGAGGACGGATGGATACAGATTGAAAGAAACAATCTGATCTATCGAGTCATCTTCTCGACAGATAAATCCAGAGCGCCGGACTTTTTGAAATCTTCATCCGGGCGCAGATTGACAGAGGCAGAGCAAAAAGAGATAGAGTCTCTGGCTCAGAAATCGAAGATTGAGACGGGGAGTGAAAGTTCAGTCATCAAAGTGCCGGTCTCATCTCCAGAGGCAGGCAGGCCCCTCATCTTCGACATCACCATATCGAGGCGATAGGCTATGAAAAGGTATCTGCTCAGCCGCGTTAGCGGCGACCTGATTGTAGCCGTGTGCTTTAGCGCACGGGGTTGGCACGAGCATCAATCCGCGTCGCGTCAGCGACGATTGAGCCTCTTGAGCGCGATTCAATCGCGACGAGAAGGCTAATGCCTCGATTCGCCGCGCACTAAAGTACGCGGCTAAATTCAACTGCCGCTACGCGGCTGAGGAGTTACATGAAAAGAGCAGGCGCGATTTCGATAACGATCATCGTTCTGTTTGCCGGTGTCTTTTTCATGGCATCCGTCAGCAGCTATCAGAAAATAGTTCGCAAGGGGAATAAAAATGCGAGCGGCGGCAAAAAGGGCGGCGGCGCAAAACCGGCGACGAGGAAATCGCCATCGAACTCAAACACGCCTCCATCGAACTCAAACAGGCAACCGGTGAAGGATGAGCAGGAACAGCCGGAACTGGAAACCTACACGGAGACGGCAGGCAATGCAGCGATAGAAATGATTCGAGTGCCCGCCGGGAAATTCCTTATGGGATCGCCCGCAGGCGAAGCAGGCCGCGACGACGATGAGGGACTGCAGCATGAGGTGTCAGTGGAGGGACTGCAGCATGAGGTGTCAGTGTCGTCATTCTACATGGGCAAGTATGAGGTGACGCAGGCCCAGTGGCGAACGGTTGCGACCAAATTGCCTAAGGTGAAGATTGATTTGAATCCTGACCCGTCGTATTTCAAAGGTGACAACCTGCCTGTTGAGCGGGTGAGTTGGGAAGAGGCGATAGAATTCTGCGACCGGTTGTCGAAGGCGACAGGAAAGACCTATCGCTTGCCGACAGAGGCGGAATGGGAGTATGCATGCCGAGCGGGAACGACAGGGCCGTATGCGGGCGAGCTTAATTCGATGGCGTGGTACGACAGCAACTCTGGCAATAAGACTCATCCAGTGGGGACGAAGCAGGAGAATGGATTCGGGTTGTACGATATGCATGGAAATGTGTGGGAGTGGTGCATGGATTGGTACTCGGAGAATTACTATAGTCAGAGAGTGAGCGATAACCCAACAGGCCCAAGTGCAGGCTCGTTCCGGTTGATTCGCGGCGGCAGCTGGGTCGGCAACGCGCAGGACTGCCGGTCGGCGGGCCGCTACGGGCTCGCGCCCACGTTCCGCGACGACTACCTCGGCTTTCGCCTTCTGAGGACTTACAACTGACGGCTTTACCACTTTACGGCTTGTAGCGGGTTGGGACAGGTAAGATAATGGAGCGTGACGCTCTTCCGGCGAGGCCGGAGTCAATCGGATCGCGGGCGAAGCGAGGAACGAGCCGCCCCGCGATCCGATTGACTCCGCGCCGAGCCATCGCGAAATTTTTTTCAAAACGATGCTGGCAAAAATCATCACCCTCAAATTCAACTCGATGCTCGAAAGTTTCGATGACGAGCCACTCCGAGAGTTCATCAAAGACAAAGATGTTCATTCCATCCGCGACCATTTTTTCATCAGGAACGACATGCCCTATCTGGCAATGACTGTGACATACTCGATGCCCGCACAACTGCTGCCGCAACCCAGGAATGATGCAAAGAAAGACGAATCCTGGCGCGAGTTGATCGGCGAGAAGGGTATGCCGTTGTTCAACACTTTGCGCGACTGGCGAAATGAGCGCGCGAAAAAAGAAGGGTTGTCGCCTTATATCATTTTTACGAATCGTCAGCTTGCATCCATCGTTGCCGCCCGTCCTGAGTCTCTGACCAAACTGGCCGAAGTTGAAGGAATCGGAAAAGCCAAGACGGAGAAGTACGGCAAAGACATTTTGAAACTGACGGCTCAACCCTCGGAGGAGCAGAAACAAGAAACCTCTGAACAGGAAATCTCCGAGCAATGACAGGCGAAAAAGAGAAAGCTGATGAAATGCTCATCTTCACCAGATGGGTTGATTTCCTTGAGTGGTTGCTGCCCGCTCTGGACAAGTTCCCTAAGAAAATCCGGCTCACCTTCACTCAGCGAATAGAGAGCCTCGCGCTCGACATCGTTGAAGACCTGGTAGAAGCACGATACACCGCAAACAGAAGACTCATCCTGAAACGCGCCAACCTCAGACTGGAAAAGCTGCGCGTGCTTATGCGCATAGCCCACAAGATGCGCTACTTGTCGAACGAATCTTACCGCCACTGTGCAAAATCCATAGACGAGGTTGGAAGAATGCTCGGCGGCTGGATGAAGCAGCAATGAAGCGATACGGAAACCTCTTCAATCAGGTCGTGGATTTCGACAATCTCGCGCTTGCCGCGAAGAAAGCCTTTCGCGGACACAACAGCGCGATTGATGTAGCGCGATTCAACTTTCACCTTGAAACAGAGATCTTCCGATTACAGGAAGAATTGATCGCAGGCACATACCACCCGCGCCCGCTTCATTCCTTCGAGATATTCGAGCCTAAACGTCGTTTGATCTGCGCCGCCCACATCCGCGACCGCGTTGTTCATCACGCAATCTGCAACGCGCTGGAACCGATAATTGAGCGGCAGTTGATTTATGATACCTACGCCTGTCGTCGGGGCAAGGGAACTCACGCGGCAATCGAGAGGGCGCAGCAGTTCGCGCGTCGCAATACTCGCTTTGTGAAATGCGACATCCGCAAATACTTCGCAAGCATTGACCGGGCGATTTTGAAAAAACTGCTGAGGCGAAAAATAAAAGACAGACGATTGCTCAATCTGCTCGACTGTATCATCGCTCAGCCTGTGCCTGAATCCTCGGCGGGCAAAGGAATGCCTATAGGGAACCTCACCAGTCAGCACTTCGCTAATTTTTACCTGAGCGAGTTGGACCACTACATCAAAGAACGACTGCGCGTGAAAGACTACCTGCGCTATATGGATGACTTTTTGATTTTCGGCGATGACAAAGGCGGCTTGAGAAAAGCGATTTCCGCCATCCGGGTTTTTTTGAAAGAGCGGCTGTTGCTTGAATTGAAAGAAGAGTCGCTTGTGCTTGCGCCTGTTTGGACGGGGTTTGAATTTCTCGGCTTTCGCGTCTTTCCTGATCTGATACGGGTTGACCGAAAAAAATGGGCGCGATTCAAGCGCAAAGTCCGCCATCTCGAATCGGCTTATCTTGAAGGCGAGATCAGCGAATCGGAGATGGCGCTACGAGTGTCGAGCATGGTGTCACACGTCTCGCGCGCTGACACACTGGCTGCAAGAAAAAAGTTTTTCGAGCTATCATTGCGATTGGGATGACGACCATAGCAGGCTCGAACCGGGTGAAACGCGGCGGCAGTTGGAACAACAACGCGCAGAACTGCCGGTCGGCGAACCGCAACAACAACGCGCCCACGAACCGCAACAACAACCTCGGCTTCCGCCTTCTGAGGACTTACAACTGACGGCTTTACCACTTTACGGCTTGTGGGTGATGAGTCGGTGGGTCGAGGTCGAGAGGATAAAGAGGATAGCCAGAGCGAGGAACACGAAATGAAGCGGAGCGCGGGGCGAAGCGAAGCCGACTCGCTCGGAGCGTAATCGAGTGTTTCTCGCTTGTGGTGTGCAGGAAGGACGAAAACGGGGAAAGGTGAGATTCGAAAAAATTCCGGGGCAGGTTCAACGATCAGGTAAATCTGATGCCGCGCCGTTTATTTCGTAGCCGATTTACCCTCCGCGATCAACTCATCCTTGATCTGCTCCCAGGGGATGCGCTCCGATTCGCGGCTCTCATCGTAAACGCGGATCAGGTGCAAGTCCTCCAATAACTGCTCATACTCATCTATTGGCAGGATGACAGCAGTGCAGTTGCCATCGGCATCAGTTATGAATTTGATATCTCTGGTCATCGCCCGGTCTCCTTTGCGGGATACTATCACAAACGCAAGGCCGCGATGAACTATTCATTTCTTACAAGTCAACTACTGCGCGCGCAGTATTCCGAGCGGTTTTTTCGTCAGCACGTCGAAGGTCGAAATCGAGCCTACGACTATGACCAGAAAAATCGTCGCCGCTATGCCTGCCAGATTTATCTCAGGCGTGGCGTTCCACTCGATGTCGAATAGATAACGCGATGCTCCGAACGAGAGTCCCATCGCCGCTGCCGATCCGATCACACCCGCGACGAGTCCGAGCAAACTGTACTCGGCGATCAGTATCATAAGCAGGACTTTTTTCTTCGCGCCCAAAGTCTTCAGCACGGCGGCTTCGTAGATGCGCTGGAATTTGGTCATCGCAATCGAGCCTACGAGTATCAACGCGCCGCTGAGGAAAACGAACAAGCCGACGAAGGAAACCGCAAGCGTCACATTGCCGACAATCCTTTTGACGTTTTTGATTATGTCCGTCACATCGATGACCGAGACGTTCGGGAATACATCGAGCAATGCCCGCTGAAATCTCGCCCGCTCCCCTTCGTCGGTCGGGCCGTCAATCGCGCCGACCATCATCGTCGGAGCATTGTCCAGAGACCCCGGACGGAACAAAACCATAAAGCCTGTGCGCGGGCTCCTCCATTCGACGTGACGAAGGCTTGTGACTCGCGCCGTGATACGGCGGCCCTGAACGTCGAACGTGATAGTGCTGCCTATTCCCAGCCCTCCGAGTCCCCGCATGCTCTCTTCGACCGAAATTTCAGCCTCCTCAGAAGGCTCATTATTCCAGAACTCGCCTGCGACTATGCTTTCGTTTTCTTCGAGATTCGGGCGATACGTCACAACGTACTCGCGTCCCAGCCGCCCGCGCTCGCGTCGCATCTCCGTTTGATCGAAATCTATCTCGCGCCCGTCGATCTCGACCATTCGCATGCGAACGGTAGGAATCAGATTGATGCGCTGATTTGTTTCGCGCGCAACGAGTTCTTCGACGCCCTGCCGTTGATCTCTTTGAACATCGATCAGAAACAGATTCGGGAACTGGCTCTGGCGACCGAAATCGAATTCATAGAGAAGATTCGTTTGAATCGAGCGCGTGGCTACGATCAAAAACACACCAAGCCCGACGACCATTACGATGATGCGAGTCTGATTGCCCGGTCGGTGCAGACTGTTGATGGCCTGACGGAGAGGAAATGAAGAGATGTTTTTCATCCTTCGCACGAGCCATATCAAAAGTATCGCCGCAAGCTGCAACGCGCCCGCTGTCACGGCAAGACCGGCGAGAAAAAGTAATCCTACGCTGAGCGATCCCGCCTGCCACGACACGACGAGGACAAGCCCCGCAAGCACTATCGCGCCCGTAGTCCAGCGCAGAAGATCGAATCGCTTTCGCGGCTCGTCGTCTTCATCGCGCAAAAGCGCATTTGGTTTTATACGACGAATGCGAAGCAGCGGAAGAGCCGAAAAGAGTATGCAGATCAACATTCCGACGCCAAGCCCCTGAAGCACGGCCCAGAGGTCGAGACCGTAATCGAGATTCTGCGGCAGTCGGTCGGCGAAGTAATGCGAGACGAGTTTCAAAACTCCCTTACCCATCACTATCCCTATGGCGCTTCCCGCAAATCCGAGCGTGAGAATCTGAGCCAGATAAACGGAAGTGATCTTCCGCCCCGTCCCGCCGAGGCATTTCAGCACGGCGATGGATTTTTTCTTTTGATCGATGAAAACGCGCGTGACGTTCGATATGCCAAGCCCGCCCAGCACCAAAATGATCAACCCTGTGAGCGACAGATAATCCTCTGCGCGGCTGATTTGATCCGAGAGGTTTTCCTGCGCGTCTTTGTACGAGCGCACGTTGACGAGTTGATTTTTGAGATCGGCTTTCAGCTTTGTGACGAGCGCAGGCATTCCTCCTTCGGGCGCGCTGAAGAGGAATTTTCTTCTCGCGCGACTGCCGAATCCAGTCAGCCCCGCCGTTTCGAGAGCCGCTCTTTCGATGAAGACTCTCGGCCCCAATCGAAAGCCGCCCGTGCCTCCCGGCTCTTCTTTGAACACCGCGCGAATCTGAAAAAGCTTCAACCCGATCTTCACTTCATCGCCGACCTGAAGGCTCAATCTGTCAAGAAGGGCAGATTGAACGACCGCGCCATTGTTTGCGAGTATCGAGTAATCGAACCTCTCGCCCGTCGAGAGAAGGAAATCGCCGTAGAGCGGAAAGCCCGGATCGATGCCTTTGAGTTCGATCATCAACGCGCCTTCCTTGTCTTCACTCGCCGGACGCAGCATCGTCGAGGATTCGATGGTTTCGATCTTCGCTGCGACCATAGGAGATTGAGCCACGCGGTCGACGAGGGCGAGAGTTTCTTCATTCCACGGACGGTTGCTATCGACCTGAACGTCTGCCGTGAGCAGCGAGCGAGCTTCGCCTGCAATCGCGCGATTGACGTTTTGAGTCATCGAGCGCAGAGCGACTATCGAGCAGACGCCGATGGCTATGCAGATGAAGAAAAACAGGAGCCTCTTCCACGAAGCTCTCAGATCGCGCCGCGCCATTTGCAGAATGAACTTCATACTTCGGAAGCCTCCATTTCCGGGGTCTGCGCGCCTGTGTCATTTATCACGCGCCCGTCGCGCAGAGAAATCTGACGGTCGGCCATCGCCGCTATCTCCGCATCGTGCGTGACTAAAACGAGCGTAGTATTCCTTCGGCTGTTCATCCCGGTCATCAGTTCCAAAACGTGCCTGCCATTTCTGGAATCGAGATTTCCCGTAGGCTCGTCGGCGAGCAGTATGGAAGGATCGTTCGCGAAAGCCCGCGCGATTGCTATGCGCTGTTTTTCGCCGCCTGAAAGTTGCGAGGGATAATGATGAGCGCGAGCTAAGAGGTCAACGTCTTCGAGCAGTTGATGGGCGCGGTCTCGCGCGTCCCTGACTCCTGCGATCTCCATCGGCACGATTACGTTTTCAAAGGCGGTGAGCGAAGGCATAAGGTGAAACGACTGAAAGACGAAGCCGATTTTTTCGCCGCGAAGCTCGGCAAGTTTATCTTCGCTCATATCGTTTATAGCCTGCCCGTCGATCAGGATCGTACCTGAGGTCGGCGCATCGAGTCCGGCGATCAGCCCCAGCAGAGTTGATTTGCCGCTGCCCGAAGCTCCGACTACCGCTATGAATTGCCCATCGGGTATTATGAGGTCGAGCGCGTGAAGGATGGTGAGCATCTCCGAGCCTGAAGGGACGGTTTTCGATACCTTGCTGAGTTCTATCATGAAAAAATTTCTGCTCTTCGTTATTTTAATTCTGGCCGCAGTTTTTGCATCGTGCAGTAACCAATCCACTCAGTCGAGCGAGCCTGCTGCGACGCCCGCGGCGTCCAAAGCGCCAGCAAAGAGTTTACCTAAGATAGTCGCATTCGGCGACAGTCTCACAGCCGGTTACGGACTCGATCCGCCTGAGAACTACCCATCTGTGTTGCAAAAACGACTCGACGCTGACGGATTCAAATACGAAGTAGTCAATGCCGGTGTTTCGGGAGACACTTCGGCAGGAGGCGTGAGGCGAATCGACTGGGCGATGGAGGGCGACGTGAGAGTTGTGATACTCGAACTCGGCGCGAATGATATTCTGCGATTTCAGCCCGTAGCCGAGATGAAAAAAAATCTCAGCCAGATCATACTTCGCGCCAAGACTAAGGGCGCGCGAGTGCTGCTCGCGGGGATGGAAGCGCCGACGAACGCAGGGCCTGAGTATCGCAGAGAAGCGCGCGAGGCATTCATCGATCTTGCGCGTGAACACGACGCGGAGTTGATTCCGTTTTTCCTCGAAGGCGTAGGCGGGATGGAGCGGCTCAATCAACCGGACGGCATTCATCCGAATGCATCGGGGACGAAGATCGTCGTTGAAAATGTGTACAAACATCTTCGCCCGATGCTGGAGAAATAGAAAAGAGCATGACTGAAATCTACGTCAGCACGGATGTCGAAACCGACGGCCCGATACCGGGGCCGCACTCGATGTTGAGCTTCGCGTCGGCTGCATACACGGCGGACAAACTTCTCGTCAGCACGTTCGCGGCCAATCTCGAAACGCTGCCCGATGCCGTGGGCCATCCGAAAACCATGCGATGGTGGCAGACTCAGCCCGATGCGTGGCGAGCCTGCCGCGAAGACCTTCAGCCGCCGCGGGCCGCGATGAAAAAATATCTCGCTTGGCTCAAACGCCTGCCCGGAAATCCGGTCTTCGTGGGCTATCCCGTGGTCTTCGATTTTATGTTCGTGGTGTGGTATTTGATACGCTTCACGGGTGAGAATCCTTTTTCGCATTCCGCGCTCGACATAAAAACTTTCGCGATGGCGATGATGAAAACCGATTATCGCGATTCGACGAAACGAAACATGCCGAGGCGATGGTTCGATGATCTTCCGCATACGCATCAGGCGCTCGACGACGCGATAGAACAGGGCGCGCTCTTTTGCAATATGCTCGAAGAGCATAAAAGATGACTCGCCCTTGCGCGACTGCAAGCTGGTTGCATAATAGTCGATCCCGGACACCGACACTCACAAAAAGGAATTTGGAAATGACTGCTGATGCAATCGAGGATCAAATGCCTGACTCGGAAATAACTGTCGCCGCACGAGAGCGCAACGAACGGTTGCTTGAGCGATATCGAAATCAATTGATCGAGCTTGAGCCGAAATTTTTAATTCAGATGGCTCACCTCACCGTTCCCGCAACCGTGTGGCGGTACATCGAAGGCGCGGTTGTAAAATCAGTCGCCAATCTGGTGATGCTCGATCTGGAAGATTCGATCCCGCGCGACAACGCCGTGCTTTTAGCCGCGGGCCGCGCAAACGTCATACGAGCTTTCAATGAACTGGACTGGGGAAAGAAACTCAGATTCTTTCGACCGCGAGGGATTGAACTCGACCCAGCGCACGAAGACATCAGCGTGATAGTCGAGCGCGCAGGCGCGAATCTTGACGGGTTGATTTACCCGAAGATCGAAGACGCGGACGAGGTTCGCTCTATTGACGAAACGCTCACTGCGCTCGAAAATAGGTTCGGACTCCCCCGGGGAAAAATCAAAATCGAGCCTTTGATCGAATCCGCTTCAGCCGCGGAGCGCGTCTTCGAAATAGCCTCGTCTTCTCGGAGGCTCGTAGGTTTAGTGTTCGGCTCTTTTGATTACTGGGCCTCGCTCGGAATGCACGCATCGGGTTATCGCGCCGATCATCCACTGATCAACGCGGCGCGATGCGCGATAGTGAATGCCGCCTCGTCAGCAGGCATCCCGGCCATAGCCGAGATGACCACGAACTACCCGACACGGGACAAGAGCGAAGAAGAACGCCGCGCGGCGATAGAAGAATTCCGGCGAGACGCACAGCTTGCGCGGGATTTCGGATTCGCGGGCAAGTGGACTGGCATTCCTGATCAGACCGCGCTTGCAGTCGAGATGTTTCAGATTTCCAGTGAAGATATAGAGCGCGCAATCGAAGAAGCAAAGATGTTTCTCAAGGCTGAATCAGAAGGGCGGGGAGCTTTGATGATCGCGGGCAAGATGGCTGATCGGGCGACGGACAGAATCAATCGCGTGATTTTGAAAGCAGCCTTCGCGCTCGGTCGCGTGGATGAGAGATTGGCCGAAGAGCTTGGGTTGAAATGAGGTTGGACGCACAACGCTGAAAACCAGACAAATAGATAGTATGAAAATCGCGGTAATGTTTTTGGCCTTCATTGTTTTCCTTATTGGGTGTCATATGCAACAACCGCCAGCCAGCCACAACATAGCGCCGCAGCCCGATTCACCTTCCGCTCAGGCAACCGCCTCGGTTGAAGAGCCTGTTCATGAAACGACGCCACAAAAGCTTCGTGAGGCGTGGAGAGACTTTACAAAAGATGGAAAATATCGGATGGCACAGAGGCGGGAAGTTGCAGGAATGCCCTATCATTACGGATGGAAAAAAGATGTTCTGGTTATCGTCGTTGATCAATCACACGCCGATGAATCGATTTTCAGACTGGCCTACTTTGAACCGCCAGATGTGGACGGCGGGAATTACAGATTGCGCTGGGTAGAGCATAATTTTGAGCTTTCAAAATGCCGAGTGAGTAACGCTAGTTCTGATTTGGTATTGTATGAAGGTGGCGACCCGGCGAGACGCGCTGCTTTTCTCAGGTGGGATAAAAAGCGACAAGAATACATTTGTTGGGCAAGGTAGCGACTCCTTATATCACGATCTTATTATTTTCGGTCGCTTGCTGATAATCGCTGCGACGACTGAATTACATGTTTGGCGGCTTGTTCGATGGTGCGCGTTCTTAGTTGAATATACTTATGGAAACGACGATTCTGATCTCGAAAATCATCGGCCCTGTCCTCGTCATACGCGGCATCTCGATACTGCTTGATCGCCGACATTTCACGACGATGATGGAAGGATTGGAACGCGAAATCAACACCGTCGCTTTTTCGCTTTTTCCCATCGCTTTGCTGATGGCCTGCATCGCGCTGGCCATACTGCACACGAACACTTCGAGCCTCGCCGCAATTTTCATTCACATAATCGCGTGGGGCGGAATGCTGAAATCGTCATCTCTGATCCTTTTCCCTCGCGCGGTCGTCGCGAAGGTTCGCATACTTGGCCGCGCAGGTTTCATCCACGTCGTCTGGTTCGTGTGCCTGATGGTCGGAGGATACTTCGTCTGGTTCGGATATTTCGCATCACGCAGCGTTTAGATGTCAGCCCTTCCCCCACTGACATCTGACATCCAATATCTAACATCTCCCCACTGGAGGAAGATATGAGCGGCACGGCGAAAGAAAAAAAAGTGTTGGAACCTAAATACGGGCGACTGCTCGATGATTTCCACACGGGCGACGTTTATCATCACCCGTGGGAAGTTACTATCGATGACGGAATGCTGGCGATGTTTGCGGCTTCTTTCCTCGACGCGAATCCGCTTTATTCGAGCCGCCGTTATGCTCGCGATATGGGATTCAAGGATAGAGTCGTTCACCCGCTTGCGCTCCTGAACCTCGCGCTCAGTTTTTCGGTTCACGATATTTCCGAGCAGGCAATCGCGCATCTCGCCTACATCGATCTCCGCTTTCCCAGCGCAGTTTATTCGGGCGATACGATAAGCGTCTTTTCGGAAATCCTCGGCGTGCGCGCGTCTGAATCGAAGCCTGATCGCGGAGTAGTGCATCTGCGAACTACGGGAGTCAATCGCTACGGCGTGCCTGTAGTCACTTTCGAGAGAAAAGCTCTCATACCTGCCGGACGACTCGAAGGCCGCGCGCACGCGGAAAACGTCAGTCATCCGACGCCGCATCGCGGGCCGGTCGTAGGCGCGCTCCCGCGCGATTTGGCCGTAGAGATGAAAATTCCCGCGTGGCACGGAAGGCCGCGCGGACTATTTGAAGACTTCGACGCGGGCGATGTGATCCTCCACGACTGGGGCCGGACCGTAGGCGCGAGCGAGCATATGCAACTGACGATGCTCACGCGCAATTCTCATCCTTTGCATTTTGATGAAGTCTATTGCCGCGAGCGCAGCTTCACGCGAGAGCGAGTAGTCGAAGGCGGGCTTGTGTTCGCCTGGGCCTGTTCGCTTGCCAGCCGCGACACCGCTGCCAATGCCATCTGGGAGATGGGCTTTGATAGCGGCTCTCACCCCGCGCCCGTGCTTACGGGAGACACCATCTACGCCGCGTCGCGCGTCTTGGAGAAGCGCGACTACAACGAGTGCGCAGGCATTGTGAAATTTCATCTCATAGCGGTTAAAAATGAAAAGCCCGTCGAGATGATGCGCGCGGGCGTGGATTTGTTCGGCGGAAAACCGGAGCAGAAGGTTTTTGAAATCGAGCGATCAGTCCTCGTCCCTCTCCGAAGCGCGCTCGGTCATTAGTTGAGTTTCGTGCCTCTGACGGCTTCGGATTTCAGGCTCGTAAACGAAATGGAAAATCCGAAACAAGAATCAAAATATTTCATGAAGCCGAAAGCCGTTGACAGGGCTTTCAATCGCGCATTCGGATTTCTTGTCAGAATGGGATTTGGCCTCAAGCATAACTATATGCTGGAAGTGAGGGGCCGAAAATCAGGGCGCATCTACTCCACTCCGGTCAATGTGCTCGGTCGCGAAGGCGCGCGTTACATCGTGGCTCCGCGGGGGTATACGGAGTGGGTGAGAAACGTGCTTTCGAACGGAGAAGCGAGTCTGGTGAAAGGACGCAGACGAGAGAGGGTTCGATTGCAGATTGTCGCAAGTGAGAAGAAGGCAGAAATTCTGAAAGCATATCTCGACAGGCACAAGCTTACGGTTCAGAGATATTTCTCTGTGCCTGCTGGCTCTCCTGAGGAAGCGTTTGAGCCGATGGCCAATATCCGGTATTCGAAGTGAAAGCGAATGAGAATCAGTGATGGAAGTCTGACAAAGTCGATGGTTTAATTCGGGCGCGCATCGAAGCGCGGGCGTTTTTTCAGATGATCGCGCACGACGCCAATCGCAATCAGCATCAAGTATTTATTCATCGAATCCGCGCGGGCGCATTCCGCTTCCCTGAGCGCCCGGCTCCTGTCTTCGATCAATCTTGTGTAAACCGCCTGTGTGAGTTCTTCGACCATAGGCCCATCGTCGATTGCGCCGGTCAGCGAGAGGGTTTTCAAAACACTGGCGCGGATGGTCGAGTGAAAGCGGCGCACGAATTCCTCCCAGGCCATTTCATCAGCCGGACGATGAGAACATCGCGCAGACAGTTGAGCATCCGTGCAGTTTACCGTGTGTGGGGTTCTGCTCATAAACTCAATCGCGCTTCCAGCTTGTGATCGAAAAAATCGTCTGCTGATATTTCGCTCGCCGAACATCCTCTACATATTTATATGATGAAGGTGGAAAAACATTACACTTCGCTCGATAGGCGATGCTCTCGGCTCGATCCTTATGAATGCGTGACTGGATGGAAGGTTATTTCTTGACGACTCTGAAGGAATACTCGTCTACCGTTTCGGTCGCGCCCGAATCCGCGACGGCTGTGAGAGTGAGAATGTAGTCTCCTGATGCAAGCGCCGTGGCGGGCAACGTCATAACGATATACCTGCCATTTTTTCCGCCTTGCGCCGCAAGCGACGACCAGCTTTTGACCCGTGCGCCTTCGACCTGTTTCAGCGCGGCTCTGTAGACTGAGTGCAGGTCTTCTGTCAATACTGCCTGCAATCGCACGCGCTCTGCTCCCGCAGTTATGACAAGCTCTTTGCCGACGCTTGAGCCGCGAACCGTGTTTGATGAAAGAAGGAAAGGGATTTCCGGATTGGTCTGACGCGACTCTATCTGCTGATTGCGCTGTCGTTCGGATTCAAGATCGCGCTCAAGCTCGCGGTTGCGCGAGGTCTGTTCTTCGATTTGCCGCTCAAGCTCCTGACGTCGGCTTTCGAGCGATGCGCGCTCGGACGAGATTTCTCCAAGCTCGTTTTTAAGCCAGGCAGTTTCGACGATCAACCACGCCGAGGCGATCATTAGCAGCGCCATCGCTGCCAGCGGAACCATCGCTGCGCGGTTTCTGAAGAGATTGAAAAAAACATTCTCGGAAGATTTCTCAGTCGGAGAAGTTTGAGGCAGGCGATCCAGATAAGCGGCCCACGCCTCGGCGAATTCCACGCGATTGTGCCGCGCAGGGGAGCGAAGAAAATGTTTCTCGAATCTTTCGCGCTCGGCTCCCTTGAGATTTCCCAGCGCGTAAGCGTCTATGAGATCGTCTTCGACCTCGAGCAGCAGTTCGAAAAACTCCCGCTCGCCCAGATATCGCCCTTCGACTCTTTCCTTTTCCTCCTCGTTCAACTCTCCGAGCAGATAGCGGGTCAAAATTTCGTTGTCGCCGTACTCCTTCACTCTTCCTCCATAATGTAATGCGCAAAACCGAATTTCATTTCACCTCTCCGCCGACCCTCTCAAGCAATCGAAGAGGCATTTTTCCAGTCGCTCGCGGATTCGATGAAGCCGAATCCTCAAAGTGTTGAGCGGGACGCCGAGCGAGATGGCCATGCGTCGGCGGTTTTCGATTCTGGTTTTTTCCCTGCCTTTGTAATAAGAGATGGCCAGGTCGCGCATGTTAGTCGGGAGCTTTTCGACGCAGCTTTCCAGACATTCGAGGCGTCGCTCAAGGCTGTATCGTTCAAGGCGTTCGCTTTGGGTCTGCTCAGGGTCTTCGGCAGGATGATCCGAAGGCGGGAGCGTTTCAATCGAAGTCCACTCTCTTTCGGGATTGCGCAGATGTTCTCTCATCAGGTTGCGGGCGACTCCGTAAAAGTAAGCTCTGATGGACTCGCGCGGAATTTGCTGGCCTTCGGCTATTCTGCGCGCGACCCGGTTGATAGTTTCGTCGGCCAGATCGAGAGGCGACGCGCATCCGCGGCACTCGAAGAGTTTCAGGATTTCAGCGCGCATCAACTCGTATTTCTCTGCGGCAACTTCCGCGTCCGGGTCGAATTGCGCAAGCAGGCGTTTGAAAGCCTCCTCGGTCAGAGACCAGATTCTTTTCTCAGTGGGCATCTTTCTCCCGTCTGAAAAGTGTGCGGAGGGAAAAATTACTCCCACCCGGATTGAAAGGCAAAAAGAAAAGCGAGATATCGCAATAGTTTTTAAGAACGGATCGCCTGTCACCGCCAGTCGCCCTGATGAATGAATGCGGCCCAGTAGTAAGGCGCGCGCCAACGCCTCTGAGAGAGCATCTCGATCTGAGCGGCTCGCAGAGCCGTGGCCGGACGAAGCCTCTGGCGAAACATATTTTCGTAAAACCTTTTCATCAATTCAGCCGTCGCCGCATCGTCGACTTTCCACAAACTCGCCACTACTCGCGCCGCTCCCGCATACATAAACCCTCGCGTCAGCCCTACCAGTCCTTCTCCGCGAATCTCGCGACCGAGCGCGGTCTCGCACGCGCTCAAAACGACCATCTCTGCCCGAAGCTTGAGGCTGTATATTTCGTGAAGTCGGAGAGAGCCGTTTTGCTCTCTCCCCTCGCCGTCGAACAGCGAAAGAATTATACGCGAGAGTTCCGGTCGCTCGTTGTCCAGAATGCCATGTGTGGCAAAATGTATTATTCGGTACTGGCCGAGGACAGAGCTTATGGCCGTCGCGCGGCTTGCTTCGAAGCCTGTCGCCATCAGGGATTCTTCCGCGCCTGCGGAAGCAATTATGGCTTCGGCCTCTGTGCTTGAGAAAATCAGCCGCGCGAGATTTTCTTCCTGCCTTTTCAATCCCGTATAACGGTTCGACGGATACTTGATCGAATAATGGTTTTTAAGCATCCGCGAATCGTTTCTTGAAAAGACCGGATCGGCCAGCACTGCGACGGCTTTGGGGGCCGCCGCGCGCCCCGCGTTTTCACTTCTCAGCACGCCCAGCACCGAAGCGGACGGAAGATTTGTGATTTCGTAATCGAATATCAACGGCTTGTAATTGTCCGTTGTCTGATTCTTGCTGCCTGCTGCCTGCTGCCTGCTGCCTGCAACTGACGGCTGCCGAGAGGGCAGCGCGCGGAAGGGGATGTATTGCAGCGCGCCGTCGGGGACGATCATGAGTCGCTTTTTTTTAATCTCCCCGGCGGCGGGCGCAAGGATCATATCGGCGAGGCGAGCCGCCACTTTCGTGTATCGCTGCTCGGCCTGAACTATTCGCGATTGGGCTGAAAACGGCGTTTCGCCTTTGATCCTGCGATTGCGCGCCGTCAGATGGGAGTAAACATCGCGCGCCGCATTTTCGATTTCCTCGCGCGAGGAAAGCTCGTGGCAGGCGAGCGAATCTGAAGTCACGACCCACAGATAACTGCGATCATCGCCCAAGGCGTATTCCAGAAGCGCGGTGTCGCTATCGAGCAGTTTTTGAATCTCTTCGAATCTGAGAGGTTCAGGCTGAGCGAGCGCGGCGTAGCGCGGACTTCTGGCGCGTATCCGGGCGCGAACCTGCTCGCGTTCCGAGAGAAGCTCATCGATCTCTTTTGTTATCGCCTCCGCCTGCTCGCGTGTATGCGCGCCTGCGAGCAGGCGGGCCTGAGCTTCGGCCTTTTCATCGATTTGTCGTTGCAACTGGCCTTCGCGCTCGATGAGCGCCGGGTCTGCTTCCCGTTGAATGTCTGCGCGAGCTTCGATGAGCATTTCTAGAAGCGTCCTTGCGCGCGCCTGCTCGCTTACGCCGAGGGCCAGAGAGTCGAGTCCTTCGCCGCCCGGTTGTTTATGCATCTGCATGAGTGTGTCGATATAAAGCTCATAGTTTTGCCGCACGGTTGCGAGATATGATGAGCGCAAGTCTTGCCGTATGACATCGGCGCGAAGTTCTTCGGTTATACGGAGGGCCTGCTCGATATGGCTTCGGGCTTCTAAGAGATTTCCCGCGTCGCGATGGATGCGGGCGATATTGGAGAGAGTGGCCGTTTCGCCGAAGCGATCTCCGGTTGCGCGGTTATAGGAGAGAGCCTCTTTGTGATAGTCGAGAGCTTTTTGACCGTGGCCCGTCGCGCGATAAATATTTCCAATGAGGTTAAGGGTATAGGCTTCTTCTCTGCGGTCTTCAGTGGAGCGACTCAGCGCGAGCGAGCGGTTGTAATAATCGAGAGCTTTGGTTTTGTCGCCTGCCGAGTCGTAAACCATGCCGATGTGCTTGAGAAGGATCGATTCTAAATATCGGTATTTGGGATCCCGGATCAACGGCTGGGCCTTTCGGTACTGAGCCATAGCTTTGTGATGCTCTCCTAATGCGTGATAAGTCTGGCCGATCTTCAGAAGGGTTTCTATCTGAGCCTTTCGGATGCCGATATAATCATAAAGCTTCAGCGCCTCTACATAGCATTCAAGCGATCTTCGATGGACGCCCATCTCTTCAAGCACATATCCCATTCCATTGAGCAGCATGGCCTTCGATATCAAGTCTCCGCTTGGGCGGCATATCGTCATTGCCTGCTCATAACGGTTGAGAGCTTCCTGCTTGAGACCGAGCTTGGAGTAATGATGTCCGATAGCTATCAAGGTCAAAGTTTCTCCGCGGTTGTCCTTTGCGGCTTTCCAGAGAGATAGCGATTCGTCGTAGCAATCAATGGCCTGCGCCGCCTCGTTGAGGTTTGAGTAGGTGTACCCCAGATATAAGAGCGTTTGCGCCATAATCCGTCTATCCTTCGATCCCTCACAAAGCGACAGGGCCTCTTTTAGAATATCGAAAGATCGTTTTAGCTCTTCAGAAAAATAATGTATTTCTCCCATACTATTGAGGCTGCGAATTTCTCCTTCAATATCCCGAACAGATCGATTGATGGTCAGAGCTTTGTCGCAATACTCAAGAGCTTCGTCATTGGCTCCCAGGTAGAGCAAAACGTGTCCTATGTCATTAAGCGTCCGGCCCTCGAGTTTTGAGTCCTTGAGGATTCGGCTCAGCCCTAATGCCTGCCCGTATATTTCGAGAGATGCCCGGAGTTTTCCCATAACATAGTATGCCTCTCCTATAACTATCATCATTCGGGCTTGCGCTCCTTTATTGCCGACTGTTCTCCACATCCTCAGAGCGTTGTTGTACTGATTTACTGCCTCCTCCATTGATTTCGCTTTCCATTCCCCCCACAGCCGCTCTCCGTTTGCAAATGCCTTTTCAGCCGCGATGCGGAGCCTGTCATCGAGATTGACTGATCCGGCCCGATCCGTTCGTAGCGGGTAAGGGCGAAGGTTCGCTTCGTTGACAAATGATTCATCGACATCACCGAGATGCCGAACCGGTTCGAGCGAGGCCGCGCAGTATAGCCGCTGATTCTTGTCATCTCCTTTTTGAAGCGATCCTTCGCCAGCGAGAATCGATTCGCTTTGCCGCTGTGTGATGACAACAAAGCAGCAGAGAAACGCCAATGAAAGAACGCAGACGTAATCAAACCCTCTGAGTCGTAAGGCGAGCAACCAATACGCTGTGAAGACGGAAAACGATTTCGCCCCTACAGGTTTGAACAGATCATCTTCCTTTATAAACATACCGCTCCTATATGATGAAACAGGGAACGAGTTTCGAAACCTGCTTGCAGAATCGAACATTAGTAAGCGCGTCTCGCCTTCACTCAGGCTTGCATTCGTCCTTGTTAAAGGTAATGGGTGGATTCTTCACTTTCACTGACAGGTCGGTTCCTTTGCTCCAGGGCGGAGTGAATTTGCTCCAGGGCGGAGTGAATCGCCCGGAATCGGAATCGGATCGCACCTTCAACCCCGACGCCGCGATGGAAGCAGCGGGACGCTTGCCGCGTCTCGCTTCCTGCCCGCGCGGCGCGCGGCGCGTCTGCTCGACATACTTGTGAAGAAATTCGTCCCATTGAGTCTTCTTCGAGAAAAGAAGATTTTTGTACTTGCCCGTCACCTCGGCCCACGGGAAATAAATCGAAATCCCCCGCGAGTATTGAAACGCTGCTCCGCTGTAGCACGACTTCACCACGAGGTCTTCAACCGCATCCTTCACCTCTTCGCACGCCTCTTTGATCTGATCGTTGTCGCAGCCTTCTTTTAGAAGATCGCAAAAATCATACAGGTCGACATAATCTTCCAGTTTGTAGGACTGCGCCCGCCAGTGCGCCAGCAAAACAGCGTCTTCAACCGAAGGAGTCGTTATACTCAACTTGAGAACTTTGGCCAGCCGGTTTACCGCTTCCGCCATCACATCGCTTTTCCCCAAATCGCAGGCCGACAAATCGACCGATACGCCCGCGCTCGCATAGTCGGAATAATAGCTCACATACTTTTCCACTATCGCGCAGGCCAGAGCGCGCGGCGTTATATCGGGGCTTGCATTGAGCGTTTCGAGAATCCTGTGATACGGCCAGCCCGCCGAAGGCTCGAATCCTTCCGCGCCGACCAGAAACCTGGCCGCTTTCTTCACCTCATAGCCGACTTCGGCTGTGCTCATAAGGCAGGCGTCGAGACCGAGTATGTCGATCTTTTTCAATTTCTTCTTCGCTTCTTCGAGCGCCCAGCGAAGGCGGGGGATGCTCAGGAAGGAAGGCGGATTGTCATCTCTTATCAGAAAATCGCCTTCGGCTCCGCTGCCGTGGCCCGACAGGACGATCATATAATTATCTGCGGGAAAGCGTTCAGCGCCCCAGATGATGAAATCCCTGAGCACCCTTGCCGACGCCGCAGCTTCCTGCCAGAGGGGCGCGTCTTTCGACTTTCGCACGCGCATCTTGAGCGGCTTGGCATAATCGTCGAGAGCGCCGTCGGATTGATTCTGCCCGATGATATAGCGGGAGATCGGCGTGTGGCTGGCTTTCGAATCATACTGCGCGATGACCGCCAGCCGGTCGGTCGCTCCTACTCTGTACATCTCCTTGAGCGCCCAGACGCATTCCTCGCTGAGATTGTTATCTCCACTGAGGTAGACCATCACCGTCCAGTTTTTCTTTTCCGCCATGTGTTTCTCCTTTTCAAGAAAGAATCTCCACCTGCCGATAAATCTGACTGCTGAGAGGCGCTGACTCGAAGCGTCTGGGCCGAACCCCGGGCGAAAACGATCTCTGATCCTGTTGTCTGTCTACAGCGGAGAAGTTGCCGAGCGATAAAGAGCAAAGAACAGGAGCCGCAAATATTCAGGTTGCCTCGTCTGAGCGAAGCTACAACGCGCTGCTATGTACCATGAATCACTCCGCGATTGCAACAGCCCTGCGGTTGAATGCTTCACATTTTTGCCGGAAAATTCGACTGCAAGAAAGTTGCAAAAATTCCCGTCACTTCTGTCCCGGATTGCCCGCCGCGCGCATTGTCTCTATAATCCGTCGAAAGACAATCGTTCACTTTGGTTTTATGGCAACCGCTGCGCTGACAAATCCGGAACCTCGCATCATCCCGCTCTCGGAGGCGGAGGCAGCGGAGCTTGCGCCTCTCTTCGAGGAGCAATGCGTAGAGTGGCTCTCTCTGCTCCGCTGGGATTACTCCGCGCCGAGCCGCATGATCCGCGATGTGCTGACTGAATCGGATCTTCTCGGTTTCGCCGCCTGCCTGGATGGTCAGTATGCGGGACTGGGTTTTTATGTCGTCGAAGGAAACCGCGTGTCGATAGGCGATATTTATGTCTCACGGCAGTGGCGCGGCGTGGGACTAGATGGCCGGATAGTCGAGGCGATGATCGAAGAGATCGACCGACTCACTCGCATACGTCGCATAGAGAGCCAGTGCGTTCAGATAGGTAACGACAGCGCAGGCGAGATGTTCCTATCCCTCGGATTTCATAAATGCGACCGGCGTTTTATGATGGTTCATCTAAAGCGCGCGGCTGAGGTCGACCTGAAACTCTCTCACATAGCAATAAGATCGTGGGAAGAAAATGATTTCGACGAAGCCGCTCGCGTCATTCACAGTTCTTATCGCGGCAGCCTCGACGCCCGCATAAACATCCAGTACGGGCGCGAGGAAGGTTGCAGCGAAACGCTCTCGATTCTGACCGGACACATCTGGTGCGGAGACTTTCTGCCCGAAGTCACTCGCGTGGCCGTCAGCGCCGATACAGGCCAGATGATAGGCGTGCTGATAGCCTCGCGCATAGCAGAAGGCGCGGGCCACATAAGCCAGATTTCATTGCGCCGCTCTTTTCAGGGACTAGGCATAGGGCGGCGGATGATCGAATCGGCGCTCTTGGAATTTTCGCGGCGCGGGATCAGGGATGCCTCGCTCGCCGTGACAGCGGACAACAAGGGCGCGGTTCATCTCTACGAAAGTTGCGGCTTTCAGACCATTCACACATTTCCGGTCTTCTATCGCGAGCGCAGGCGCAGGCGCGCGGACGATTGAAAGATTTCGCTAAAGCCTCGACTTTAGACAAAAAACGCGGCTGAGGTTTTAAGTCAGCCGCTCTTGGGTTTAACTGTATGATGTGAACAAACAATCAACCCAAGAGCATATTACCAAGTTACAGAGTTTTCGTCAGCA